>Ga0081455_10002065_pt1 | contig 24002 bp, 18 predicted proteins | sample TabmetS3T2R1_FD_70207 | JGI IMG/M metagenome (GOLD analysis project Ga0081455, IMG submission 70207) | Tabebuia heterophylla rhizosphere microbial communities from the University of Puerto Rico - S3T2R1 | ecosystem: Host-associated > Plants > Roots > Rhizosphere ...
ACAAAATACGTGTTGATGTTTGTGGTACTGTCTGCAGGAATGTTGACAGGGCTAACAGCGACAGGTATGTCACTAGGACAAACAGCATTCGCCAACGAGAGCGACAAAGACCAGAAGATAGATCAGGAAAATCACTGTAAGATAGTGATTTCAAATGAGCACGGTGACAACAATAGACAAAATGATAACGACAATGAATTAACTTGCCAAAACCTCGCACAAAATGCGAAGAGCGATGCATCCGTTGACGGAGATCCGTTCAGCGAAAGCGAATTAGGCCCAGGTTAAAGACAGCAATTGTACATAACAGGTAACGATGTGTGACTACCCCCAATACTTTTTTTTCTTTAGTTAATTAGAAGACAGATACGCAGGATAATTAATTTATTTTATATTATAACGTTTCAAACTTAACCTTAAAGCGTCTAGACCCTGTATAACTGGCACTTCCTTAATCAAGTTTAATTCGTTTGCGAATGCAGTTCTTAATTGTAATTGGTTATTCATACTTGGAAGGATTTTCTATTAATCTGGGTTACACTTTTTACGATTTCTTTTATGACAGTACTAAAGATACCTTTTCATACGTTGATTGAGTGAACAAGCCGTTTGAATTTCACATGATAGGCTCAGCAGGAATCAAGTATATGGATTATTCTTAACTAATGACAAGGTCCTTTGATTTAGATGAAATAAATCAGAGATTAGCACAATTATCAATCAGACATTGATCGAAATACTTTTAGCACATGTCGAAATTAGTTGAGTTATGTCCGCTCTGTTGAAAGATCGCGTTTGGGTTATGCTTTCAGAGGTGGCAAAAAGAGGAGTCTATCCCTTACATGGGTCTAGATTAGGAATTTTCAGAATACCGGTTGAATTAACAGGGCATCCAGATATTAATGCTATAATAAACAGTCTAAAGAGTTCTGGATTTAAGGTCGATTCGTACGCAGATCGGATCTATGTTACAGACAAATGGACAGAAAACGGTATTGATGCAGTAACTAAACAAGCGGTTGAAGCAAACTTAGAAATAACAGTTGAAATTGTCACAGGAGACGTTTTAGATATTATTTATCAAATCAAGCCCTTGGAATACTTTGGTGATCACTATTGGATTAAAAATTATAGACAAGAAACGGATACTAAAGCAAAAATAATTATCGACACAATAATATGGAATACTAAAATCGGTGATAAACTGATAGATCATTATAAAAAGTCACAAAAATTATCACCTGAAGATTCATTAAAAAAATTAGATGAAATGACCCCACTCAAACTGAAACCAATATCTCGAGATGCGTCTCTCACCCAAGACTTGAAAACTCCAGACAAGAATGTACCTCAACCTCAAGTTCAAGGAAGTCCACCTTCTGTTACAACACCTACACAGACTCCTCCAGCAATGACAGGTGGAAATACGACCATCTCTCTTGTCGGGACAGGAAATTCATATTCAAAGATAGAAGGTCCAATAGACCCTGAATTCAAATCAAAACGCCAGGTAACGGGAACCTATCAAGGAATAAATGTATGGGGTCCAATTGATCCTCCAGGGCAGGTTGGAATATGGGGAACAGAGGTTACAGTAGATTTCGATATTTGCATTGCTGATGGTGCCTGCATTGAAGCTTGTCCCGTAAATGTATTTGAATGGCTAGATACACCAGGGCATCCTGCTTCAGAAAAAAAACCATTCATGATTAGAGAAAAAGACTGCATTTTCTGTATGGCCTGTGAAAATGTTTGTCCTCCCCAGTGCGTAAAGATATTCCAAAAAAATCAATAGGATTCTTAGACTTACAGTGAACCTATAAATATTTACATGTACATTTTTACAATGGGTAGTGATAGAAGATAATATCAGAATTTAGCGGATTTTTGTACTGCATTTTGATGGCAATAGCTTGGATAATGACAGTTTACACTTTGAATTTTAATTATCTGAGTTACATGTCTATAAGGAATTCAGAAAATCACAAAACTAAAAAGAAAATGAGGTATAATGTTAAAACTTGCCCATTAGTAACAATTCAGTTACCGATTTACAATGAAAAATACGTCGCTGCTCGTCTAATTAATGCAATCTGCAGCATGGAATTTCCAAAAGAACGGATGGAAATACAAGTCCTTGATGATTCAGATGATGAAACTTCAGATATTATTGAAACTTTAGTTGATAAATATAATAAAGTAGGATTCAGTATAACCGTTTTTCGCAGGATAAACAGATCTGGCTACAAAGCTGGAGCTCTCAAAGAAGGATTGAAATTTGCCAAGGGCGAATTCATTGCCATATTCGATGCAGATTTTATTCCTGCAAGTGATTTTTTAAGTAAGGCCCTAAGCTATTTTGACGATTCAAAGATTGGATTGGTTCAGGGAAGGTGGGGTCACATTAACGAAATGTATTCAATATTGACAAAAGCTCAAGCGGTATCTTTGGACTTTCATTTTTTTATAGAACAAAAAGCGAAGAGCCTTACACACCTTTTTATGAATTTTAATGGAACAGCTGGCATCTGGAGGACAATATGTATAAAAGATGCAGGTGGTTGGCATACCAGCACGCTCGTTGAAGATTTAGACTTGAGCTTTCGTGCACAGATGAAAGGTTGGAAGTGTATGTTTGACGAGAATCTAGTGGTAAATGCTGAACTTCCTGTTCAAATGAATGCTGCAAAGCGCCAACAATTCAGATGGGCAAAAGGTTCCGTACAAGTAGCAAAGAAACTTTTGATTATTCTATTATCTCATAGAAAACTTCCGATAGATACTAAAATTCAGATATTCATTCAATTAACCAAGCACATTATTAATCCCCTATTTCTAATACAATTCCTCATATTTCCTATTCTGCTGCTGACGAGTTATCAGATATATGATACTGCTTGGGCACCAGCAATTGGGATCGTAGTATATCTTCTATTAGGACCAGTAACATATATGATAATGATTAGAAAAATTTGGCGTGAGAATTGGAGAACAAAAGCACTTCAGTACTTGTTCATGATCTTTTATGCAACTGGAATTTCCATTAATAATTCTGTGGCCATATTTGACGCCTTGTTTGGAAGAAGGAATGAATTCTTAAGAACACCAAAATTTGGAATAATGGAAAAAAATCAAGATTGGAAAAATAACAAATACGTTCTACCATTTACTAAAACTACTTTATTGGAGATCTTTTTTGGTGCTTATGGGTGCGTTACAATAGCCATATCTTTGTTAACTGGGAATCCCATATTTGTTCCGCTAATCGCATTACAAACAATTGGATTTATTTACGTAGCATACCTTAGCATAATCCAGTCCAAAAATAGTAATAATGAGACTAGTCTCTATTTGGGACCATCAACTAAATATAGTTTGCAAGATGTAAGGGCTAATGATCCACTAACTTGATAAGATTCCGATAGATGTACTGATAATAATTATCAGTTGATATATCAGTCTATATGACCCCTGCTTCTCTCAATTTATTTGGTAAATAAGTATCAGCTAAATACTTGAATCCATATTTGAAAAAAGCGTCCAATTCACATTTTTCTTTGTGCTCAAGAAACAAATTTAATTCTCTCTTCCATCGTTTATCCTGGAGCCATGGTTTTTTCTTCATATCATTTGCCCTGTTTAGATCTTCTTGAGTAGCAGCAAGCCTAGCGACCTTTGGTATATTATATTCGTAAATATCGGAAAACATCATTCCCAGGACCTTTGAGTTTGGTGTTACCAATCTGTCACTATCGTAACTTAAAGATTCGCTTCCGATTTTGTATCGTAATGCAATACCCAACCCCCATGGATCAGCATCAGCAAAAATAACTACTGGCTTTTTCCACTTTTCGTTTAACATTTTAACCATCATTCTTGTAGCCCGATCTGGTTCTCCTGATCCTGTTAGCAGTATCGCATTGTATTTTTGTATAAAACCGGATTTTCTTATATTGTTGAGTACAGTATCTTTCTCAACGACCATAACAAAATCTGCTTTTACCTTCACAATTTCAAGATCTCGAATATTTGTAGGAATTAGTTGGGAAGTTGCCCTGCTTCCAAGATTACAATCAATCAAATCTCCTCCAACGCTAAGAGTTATGGGTCCCGAAATCATTCCTTTAGGTTTGGAAGTAACAGAAAATTCCTCTCGTGGAACATTTGTCAAGAGCTCGATTGCTTTTATTGCATCATCAGAATCATCCTGGCCACTCCAGAATTTTTGTTGATTCTTTTCATCACCGACAGTGCTTAGGGTGGCATAGTACATACCTCTTATTGTACTTTCCATTTCTTCGTCTAACAATTTTCTTATAGCATTTGCCATGACTAAATATTGTGCAAATGTTGGTATTTTTTTTGAACTATTAGGGCCAATCTGAACTGTCTTGTTACCTATGGTAAGCATTCTCTTCTCATCAGACCAGACAGTGTTATCATACCCAACTTTTGGAATTTCAAGACTTGGCATAATACCTTCAATAAGAATATCATCACCAACATTTTTCATTATTTTCCTGATTTTATTTATTATTTCTTGATGTCGTCTATCTTTTGGAGCCATGAAAATCTACATCTTATTTTTTAGTAATTTTGCGGTGAATGTTAATTTTATCTTGCTTTGTTTTGTTACCATGTTTTGAGACACTAGTTCGTGTATCAAATTTGTTTAGGTTATTTTCATTCCCGTTATCGTTGTTAACAGTGTTCTTTTTATCGGTCATTTGGTTTCTTTTTTGGCTCGAATCTGGTATGTTTTGTTTAGTAATATTTATTAATTCCCCACTAACGTATCTTTCTGCCAAATTTTGAAATGCTGTGGATAGCTTTTTTGAATCAATTTTTATTGATTCTGATATCGCATTTATTATGAATGGAATATAATGTTTGTAGAGCCTTAGTTTATTTTCGTCCTCCTTTAACTTTAATTCTCTTCTAATTTGGGCACTTACTTTTCTATAAAGATCTGATAAGCATGATTTCATATATTTTTTCAGATCGCCTTCTGAAGCGATGCTCTCTTTTCCTGCAGTTTTATACGGTATCTTTGTTGAACAAATATGAAAGAAAATGTGGATTGGAAGATATTCTACGGTCCTGTCAGATTTTGTTTCTACATGAGAAAATTGTTCCTTAACTTCCTTTTTTGAAATTCCCATTTTATTTATTCCCACTTCAGAAATTACTTCTCGTGCAACATCAGAACCCTCATCATATAAAAGGGGAATTTTATTGGCAAATCTAAAGAGTTTGAATGAGGGAATATCCCCTCCGTAAGCAATTCCACATTCTACAATTGTTGGTCTATTATTCACAACGCAAATTCTTGAAGAATAAGCCGTTAATGCTGGTTTTAATATTTTGGCAGATAAATGAGTTTGACTTCCAGAGTTGGCCGTTTCCTTATTTAGAATAATTGAATATTCAGATGTCATTCCAACAGTAAGAATTTTTTCCCCTATTGGGCTCAAATGGTCCGTATTTGGAGACTGAAATTTCGTATGTTTGCAAACATTTACCACTTTAATCAATTCGTGTTCATCATATTTGTCTGCCGGTTTTATGGGCAATCCAGCCCTTGTAATAATTTCTCTAGCCTTGTCATTAGACATTTTTTGAAATGAATTAGAAAGTATTCCCTGCAGAGTCGTCTTTTGATTCATGAAATTTAAAATAGCTTTCTTTAGAGTTTTAAGATCCATATCAGAAGGGTGTGGTAATACTTCCCTTGAAGGATTTGGCATGATCTCTGTTCTTCTTCTAAACGTTACCTTTCCTTCATCTGTTTCAAATGTAATGATCGCATATGGATTTACGATACTTGTTTGACTGATATAGTCGTAGATTTTATTTTTTGTTACAGGAGATAATTTTGCACGCAGTACGGCTTCAACTTTAAAGCCAGATTCACCTTCTATTTGTGATTCATCATTCTTGACATTCTTTTTAAAAAGAGTGATTGGTTTATTTGTTCCAATATCCGTTCTAAGATCAAAATAGCATTCTGATTCTTCTTCTGATTTGGACCATACCCTCAAAGGATGATCTGTATCTTTAGTTGAAAACGCGGCTATCATCTTCAAACCAACTCCAAATAGACCCCTTTGTTGCTTTTCAACATATTTTCCAGATGTTAAGAATGAGCAGACAGCGACAGGAACTTTCTCCGATGGTATTCCAATGCCATTATCCTTACATGATATAGTCCACAGATCATTCAGGCCGTCTAGTAGTTTTAGTCTTATATGAACAACTGGCAATATGTGATTTATTTCGCAGGAATCCAATGAATTTTCAATCAATTCTCTCACTGACATATAGAGAATCCGTTCGCCAGTAAAACCTGCAAGAGCAGAATTATCGACAAAAAATTCTGATTCTGCTTTTTTATCATAACGGATTTTTGTTTTTTGTTTTTGAGCTATTTGTAAAATAGTTTTTACTTGTTTTGTTCCTTTCTCTAAGACTTCAGTTGTAACTTTTGATGTCAATTGGTGCAAGTTTGTACGTTACTAAATTTAACTTTTATCAAAAATAGTCAGATTGTAGTGAAAATGGATAAAATATTCCTATATTGATGAGCCATATGGTGTTGCCTCTTTTTTTAGTTTTATTATATTGTGAGAGGTGAATTGTAACAAAAGTCTGTTTTTACCTTTAAGAACTACTATAAAATCAGAACCCGTACCAACTATTTCGCCGCCAAAAAGATCTTTAATTTTCACCTTACATCATACTTCTCTATCACTTATTAATATTAAGGAATTAAAATTACGATTTCAGATGTAATTACAGAGGTAAAAATAATAATTCCGATCTATATTTTAAATTAGCTCATGGATGTCGAAAGCAGGATTGCACATGTTTTGAGAGAACCTACTCAAGAGGTTATTGAGTTAAATGAACTAAGGCAAATTTTCGAAACTAATTCAAAACCTCGCCACTACATTGGTCTAGAAATTTCTGGAAAACTTCATTTGGGTAGCCTAATTCTGACTGGTTACAAAATAAATGATTTCATTGAGGCAGGTGTTGATTGTAACGTATTTCTTGCCGATTGGCACACGTACATAAATAATAAGTTAGACAATAACTGGGAAAAAATAATTGAGGTTTCCAAATACTATAGTGAGGCTTTCAAAATTTTTTGTCCAGGGGTAAAAATCATTTTAGGATCAACGCTGTATGATAATTATGACGAATATTGGAAAAATTTTATGATCTTTAGTAAACATATGACACTATCTCGAACGCTAAGAGCGCTGACTATTATGGGTAGATCTGAAAAAGAGAAACTTGATTTTTCGCAATTGATGTATCCTTCAATGCAGTCAGCAGATATTAAGGCATTAGATTTGGACATTGTTCACGCAGGAATGGATCAAAGAAAAATTCACATGCTCGTACGAGAAATTTTCCCAAAATTGGGATGGAAAGTACCAGTTTCCGTACATCATCATTTACTCCCTGGCCTCAGTGAACCATCAAAATTTGTTCTGGATGGGACCGACCAAGATGATTACAGGATTTCAAGTAAAATGAGCAAAACCAATCAATTGAGTGGCATATCGATTCACGATGATGATAGTATGATTAAAAATAAAATATCTAGAGCTTATTGTCCGATTGGAGTATCTGAAAATAATCCTATATTAGAGATCATAAAGTATGTGATTTTCCACAGATTCTCACAATTTCAGATTGATAGACCTAGCAAATATGGTGGAAATATAGTTTATGATAATTATATGAATCTTGAAAATGATTACAATCAGAAAAAGATACACCCTAAAGATTTGAAAGACACCGTTTCCATTTATTTGAATAAAGCAATAGAACCCATTCGTGATCACTTTAAGGATTGGACTATATTAGATGAACTTTAAAATCATATTACCAGTTACAAAGGATTAAATTAATATTAATTGACATATTCATGATATTTTGAATAATACTTGCGACATTCTTATCAAAAATGGAAATGCGATTATTCCCTTCAGTGGTATTGTTAACACCAATATTCTTATTGAAGACGGAAAGATAAAAGCATTAAAGAAAACAATTAAAAATGTTAGCGCAAATAAAATAATTAATGCAGAGAACAAATACATTCTCCCAGGTATTATTGACCCCCATGTTCATTATGGAGTTTATACACCCATAAACAGTGCTGCAATAACCGAATCGGCCTCCGCTGCGACAGGCGGAGTAACAACAATAATGAGAATGATTAGACTTGACGGTAACTATAGAAAAATTGTCAACCATCTCCTTGTAAGCAAGGATACTCATATAACCGATTATGCAGTACATGCTTCTATTCTTGAACCTAGTCAAGTTAACGATATGAGTTACCTGAAAAGGATAGGAATTAATTCTTTTAAAATTTATATGAATTTAGGATCTGATCTTAATAAAATTCTGGTCGATCTCAATCCCGGTGATATATCGCTAAAAGAAATTGAAGTAGAAATGACCGATAAACTACTCGCTGAGATAATTATGAAAGGTTCAGCGTTAAGTTCTATAATATTAGTACATGCCGAGGATCATGCACAATGTTCCAAAAACATACAAGAGATGCGCAAGTTGAATGAGCATGTTAGTTCAAACCTCCTCAAGTTATGGTCATCATTGAGACCAGAATCATCAGAAATCTATTCAATAAGAAAGATAATGAAAATTGCATCGAATTTTGAGCCAAATCTGTATTTTGTTCACATAGGATCAGCAGAGGCGTTATATGAAATTTACCGAAATAAAAGATTATATAAAAACCTAAAAATTTGGATTGAAACATGTCCTCATTATTTAACACATAGTACTGATTATGATAATATCAAGGGGAAAGTGGTCCCTCCTCTGAGATCAAAAAGAAATCTTGTAAAGTTATGGGATGCCATAAGATTGGGCATAATTGATACTATAGGGACAGATCACGTTGCTAATGATTTTGAGAGAAAAAAGGCAAACGGGAATTTTTGGAATGCTCTCTCAGGTTTTCCAGGATTAGCAACAATGCTTCCAGTAATGTTAAGTGAGGGTGTAAATAAGAGAAGAGTCGATCTTATTAGGGTATCTGAAATTTGTAGTGCGAATGCTTCAAGAATTTTTGGACTATTTCCAAAAAAAGGGACAATAATGGAAGGGTCTGATGCCGATTTAACAATTGTGGATTTACGAAAAGAACAAATCGTAAGTCCTGATATATTAAATTCGCATTCTGACTACACTATTTATGATGGTTGGAGACTGAGAGGATGGCCAATTATTACTATCGTGAGAGGCAAGATAGTTATGGAGGATGGGATAGTGGACCAATCATGTATTGGTCATGGTAACTTTATTGAAATTGCGAATAATTCTAAATAATTAATTAGATATTATATACTATTGGAGATACAAATCGTTTAAATTACATCTTGTCGTCAATATTCATGGTTTTTGAGGAACATTTTAGAAGTACAGGATGTCAGAAAATACTTCCCGCTTAAGACAAATGTATTTTCTTTTATGGCTCGTGGAAAGAAATATTATAAAAAAGCATTAGACGGTGTCAGTCTACGCATTCCAGAAGGACGAGTGTCCATTTTGGTAGGGGAATCAGGTTCTGGCAAAACTACTTTGGCTAGAATAATCTTACGCGCAATCGATCCAGATTCAGGTTCAATTATTTTCAATGGCAGTGATATTACCAGAAAGACAGGCAAAGAACTTCGAAATTTTCGCAAACAGGCACAAATGATTCATCAAGATCCGTATAGTTCACTTGATCCACTAATGAAAGTCTTTGATATCATAAAAGAACCAATTGATATTTTTTTTAAAGACTACTCAAATGAAGAACGGATTAAAAAGATCCTTGCCGTTTTGGATGATGTGAACCTTAAACCATCCGCAGTATTTGCAGAAAAGTATCCTCATATGTTATCTGGTGGAGAAAGACAGCGAGTTGCTATTGCCAGATCACTAGTTATTGAACCAAAATTAATTATAGCAGATGAGCCTGTTTCTATGCTTGATGTTTCAATTCGAGGACAGATACTCCAGATAGTAAAGCAATTAAGCCTTAATCGTAAAATTACGGTTTTCTACATTACACATGATTTGACAACATCAAGAGACATTGGAGACGAAATCTCTGTCATGTATGCTGGCAAGATTGTTGAAAGTGGATCAATAGACAGGGTACTGTCTAATCCACTTCATCCTTATACGCAGGCTTTGTTGGATGCCATTTCTGAACCTAAATTTGAGAATATAGACAAAGAAAAGGTAATTAGAATAAAAAATTTTGATTCAGCACCTGCAGAAAGTGGTTGTAAATTTTTCAATAGATGTCCATATAGTATGGAAATATGTAAAAAAGAACCACAACTGGAAAGTAAAGAACAAAATCATAATGTATCGTGCTTTCTCTATGACAAAGAATGAAATTAGAAAATAATCCGAATAATTGATTTATAATTAATTAATTAATTAATTGTATCTTGCAAAACTTAAAGTGCTAATGACTATAGTGATAAAGCAAGTTCGCCAGGCTAATTGAAAGCAAAAAAAATAAGAAGTGAATGGGTATTATTTTCTACGGACAACCTTCCATCTTTTGTATAAAGTAGCCGTTTTGATGTATATTCTCTTCAACTATCTTTGGTGCTTCTTGCACATGACAAAATTGACATTCCTCTTGAGTCATTTTTTGACCTTCTTGACCGGCGTCTTTTAGGTATTCCTTTCCGTATTCTAATGCTTTTTCATGGGGAGTTGAAGAGTCCACTATAACGTCAAAGTGCATAGTCTTTCCATCTCTTTTTGTTACATATGTATCATATACTGCACATTCCATGTCAATATGATGATAACAATCTCTATTTATTCTATTCAATAGCTTCACAATTAGGGATTACTGTCAATACACATTACTGTGAATATGCACTCATCATTATTATAGTCCAGTGGCATGATAGTGTTTGTGCACTTAACTAGAGAGGAGGAGGATGCGCTAGATGAAAAGCACGGTCAAGCTGTTTCAATAGCATATAAGATATTGTTATCAATAGGTAAAGCAACGAATGCAGAAAGATTAATTCCTGTAGACTGGGTCCATCTTTCTGGTGTAAATTACAATACAATAGGAGACGCAGGAGTCAAATTTCTTACAAAAAATAGTGAAGAAATGCGCTTTTTAGTTCCTACTACAATAAATCCGATGGGATATGACGGTCACAAAGAGAATAACCTATCTAACAATTTCAAAAGACAACAGATGGAAATAGTCAAAGCTTATGAGAAAATGGGGTCTGTTCCTTCATTCTCATGTATTCCTTATGAATTATTTCAGTTACCAGATAGGGGACATAATGTTAGTTTCGCAGAAAGTAACGCAGCAGTAATGGCAAATTCAGTATTTGGTTTGCATACCAACAAAGAAAGTTCCCTCAGCGCCCTAGCAAGTGCGGTAACTGGCAAGACCCCATACTCGGATCTTAGAATTAGAAGCATAAGGGATCCTAAAATCAAAATTAAGATAGAAACAGAGCTCAGTACGGAACTAGATTACGGAATATTGGGATATTTTTCTGGCAAATCCATAAAAGAAAGCTGTGTTTCATTCGGTCCTGAAATTAGCAACATAGACATCTATAAGACTAAGTCATTAGCCGCTGCATTGGGAACTTCGGGCGTATGCGGGATGTTTTCTAATAAGGAAATAAACGGTGACAATATTTCATTTGGAAAAGAGGAAGAAAAGTCGGTAATGGATGAGCTCAATACTACCGAATCCGGAGATGTAATAGCACTAGGAAGTCCACAACTTGGGACGCATGAATTAGAGTTATTATCAAACATGGTAGATGGCAAGAAATTTTCGAAAAAATGTATGATCTTCTGTCCACGATCTCTATACGATAAAGCTTCTAATTCTGGGATTGCTCAGAGACTTGAAAATGCGGGTGGAAGTCTAATCTGTGATGCATGTACGTGTTTGTCACCTCTCTTGACACATGAAGAATACGACGGTGTAATAACGAACAGCGTAAAGGCAGCCCACTATCTCAACAAATCCTCCGGCGTATCAGTATGTTTGACTGATTTGAGATCAATAATAAGGAAGTATACAAGGTAAGACGCTTACCATGAGCTATTCTCTAAGATGTAAAGTAATTGTAGGAGGCAAGGCAAGTGGAAACATTCTGGTAACTAAGCAACCTATCAACTTCCTATCTTCGGTGGATCATTCGACTGGAATGATAACTGATAAGAATCACGAATTGTGTGGAGAATTTGTAAAGGATCGTGTTTTAGTTTTTCCATACGCGGTAGGAAGTAGCGTAGGCGCATATTCGATTTTTGCGTTGAAATCCAATGGGGTATCTCCGTCAAGTATAATATGTACATCAAGGACCGATATTACGACTGCATCAGGATGTGCAATTGCAAATATACCGCTACTTGAACTATGTGGAGATCAAGAAATTCCGGAAATTCAAAATTACAATGAAGCAATAGTAGATGGAATCTCGGGAATCCTACAAATCAAAAAGGTTTAATTTAATTCAATTAATTTCTTTCAAAAGGTGCATGGCATTTGACGGGCGAACGGATCCAAATAATGGATATGAAGAGAAAAGTCCATGCACCTCAAAAGTTTTAGAATGCAGATGCTAAATTATTTTTTCAATTGGGTATAATCATAATTTTTCAAAGTTTATTGACTAATTCTTTGAAGTAGCTGATTGAAACTGAGTTTTAATTGAGATAATCAGTCATTTATGCTTATTAATATACCAAATGTGACAACGCGTGATAGAATATAAAGGAGGATACTACACTTATGAAATCGATAGTGTTCCATGCAAAAGTTCGATAGAAAAGAAAACCTCCGCTCTTGATGGAATTCCTCAAATGTATGCAAGATTAATGTAGAAATTAAGAGAGAATGGAGCAAGTAAAAAATGAACATATGAAACTAGAGTCAAGAAACGGAAATATTGTTAAAATAATAGAATCTTCACTTGATTATTAAAAACTGGTGGGCTATTACAATGAATCGTAGATTGGTAAATGATCGCCCACCAGGACGCATACTTTCTTGCCAACTGATGGGAGGACGATCTCTACGTTGCCAGCTAAGCAAGAAAAAACCAACGAACCCATCAGCTGCATTAATAATCATGTCCTATAGACAATAAATAACAAACGAATAAGGTAAAAATTTCCACAATTATAATTCTGTTATGCAATTTTTGTAATTATAAAGACCTCTTTAGCATCTATAACATTCCGTTTCCAATTTAACTTATTTCCATCTTTTACTTCCCACTGTCTTATAATGCTCCTTGGAAATAGCTGTTCGTAAAGTAGCCAATTTTTAAGATGTTTTACTCGCGATGGTAGTTTCGCAGCGGACGTGGATAAAGGGGGCGTACTAGGAGATGATGCATGCTGTCATCATTTATAGCGTTCAAACAAAGAGAACACTATACCAATACAATCCTCCATTTCCAGATCCGTATTGATCTCTCATCACAAGTAAAAGATATCAGTGTTTTCAAAGATTCTTACTTAACAATTTAAAGTCTGATGGGAGATTAAAGTAGAGAACAAAACATGCCTGGAGAAACCAAAAACTGATCCTCCCATCAACCGAATCGAGTGATATATACTTCTAGAAAATATCATAAAAAATTTTGGGACTAAACTTTAGAAGTGACCTAGTCTAAATTGAATTAAATCCCTCGTATCTGAAGTTTTAATTATTCTCGTTCCCATGATTGTTACATGTCATTACATGGAATTACCGTAGCCATTACATCAAGTCGAAGAGCCTCTGAACTTGCGAGCATAGTACGAAAATTCGGAGGTGTTCCTTACATAGCTCCAACTATAGGTATTAGAAATAACAATCCACTAATTTCTGACTGTAATAAATTTATAGAGACAGTCAGTCGTAAGAAAATGCATTTTTTTGTTTTTATGACTGGCGTTGGAGTATTTACTCTTTTTCAACAAGTTGATAAACTGCACGAGTTAGACAATGTAATTGAAAAGTTACGTGATACTGTAGTTATTGCAAGAAGTAACAAACCAGCAGTGCAATTGAGAAAATTTGGTGTTGCAACTAACTTTGTTCCTGATATGAATACGATTGATGGAGTTTTCGACCTGCTAAGAAAATTTGATGTTAAAAACAAAAATATTGGAATACTGTGGCACGGTGATTACTCTGATTCGTTTAAACAGAAGCTTGAATCTTTAGGTTCAAAGGTGTTTGAATTTTCGTCATATTCATATTCTATAAGTCTTGAACAAAAAAGCGGATTCATCTTAAAGGAAATGGGATATGATTTCGTTGCTCCAAGTGAAGAGAAAATTAGAAAACTAATAGAAGATATTATGACAGGCATTATTGATGCAATCACCTTTACAAGCCCTCCAGCAGTTAAGGAGTTCTTTGAATTTGCGAAAATAAACAATAAGATTGATTCACTAAAAGATAGGCTAAACCATAATCTACTTGTTGTGTCCGTAGGACCTTCTACTTCAAAAATGCTAGAGAAATTCCAAATAAACGTGGATGTTATCCCAAGTACTTATCGCATGGGAGCTATGGTGAAGGAACTGGCTGACTTTATTTTATCAAATGATTAGCAAATTTCATATCTTGTTCAAATGTGAAGCAAACATAGCGAAATAAGAAAATCACGTAATGTTTTTTATAAGGCTTCCCTAATAATTGATAGATTGTCTAATTTTTGCCCTGAGTGTGGTGGAGAATTAAAGTTGGATACTGCTACCAAGAATTTCATATGCAAAAGCTGCGGTCTTTTTGCATCTAGAGAAAAAATGGATGAATTAAGAGATAAAACCTTTAGGGATGAGGGTAATGACAGGAAAAAATATCATAATGATTATCTTGACTGGTGGACATCTTCAAAGAAAGACAAACAGAGAATGTAGATAGAAAATTTAGGAAATGGCCCTAGTTACAATTCAGGGTCCATCATTGGTACCATATGATCTTCCTTTCTAGTCTTTAAGGCGGTCATCAGTTCAGTCTCAATAATCCTGGGCAATTTTCTAATTTTGTTTACAACTATATCACGCATTTCTTCCAAGTCCTTTGCTCTTATTTTTAAGAGGAGGTCAAATCTTCCATGCATTTCATGGATTTCTAGGACCTCTTCTATGCTTGAAAGACTATTTGTTACTTCATCGGCAGTTCCAGGTTCTATGTTTATGCCCATAAAAGCAAGATGATCATAACCAAGCTTATTGTTGTCCAAAGCTATGGTAAATTTTTTAATTATTCCTGCAGCAAGTAGACGTCTCACTCTTATGTGAACCGTGGCATCCGATATTCCGATTTGTTTTGCTATTTCAACAAACGGTAAACTGGAGTCGTTATTCAAAATATTTATGATTTTGAGATTAATTTCATCAATAACGTCATGGCTGGCAGTCAAGTCAAAAATTAATTTATAGTTATATACTTAAATGCTTTTAGAAAAATTCTACCCAATTACTAGCATTTTACTAGTTTATGCTCAGAACGGTAAAAAGTATTAATGATGAATGTCCCAGACATTGTTTAATCAGATGTACAAACAGTGTAGCAAGTGCAAAAAAAGCAATGCCATTTACTTAAGGAATTACTCTGGAGAATTATTGTGTAAAAAATGTTTTATTAGCTCAGTAGAATATAAGGCAAAAAGAACATTATCAAAATTTTCCATGATAAAACATGGCGATAGGGTGGCAGTTGCAGTATCTGGAGGTAAAGATAGTCTTGCGCTCTTGAATATACTAAAAAACATACTTAGCGGTGTAAACCCTGAACTCGTAGCCATTACTGTGGATGAAGGAATTAAGGGGTATCGTGACGAATCTCTAAACATTGTAAAATGCTTTTGTTCCAGTATAGGCGTTGAAAACAGAGTGGTAAGTTTCAGCGAACTTTTTGGGTTATCAATGGACAACGCCATGGAAGTAAGGCCCTCAGAAAAAATTTCATCATGTTCTATGTGTGGAACTTTTAGAAGAAGGGCGATTGATCAGCTTGCGGAATCATGCGGAGCAAATGTAATTGCGACCGGACATAATTTGGATGACTATATCCAAACCTTTCTTATCAATTTATTTGCTGGTGATGTTGAAAGAATCGGCTGGACTTATCCAGAACCAATAGAATATGGAGTTGGCGGATTAAAGAAAATCAAACCGTTAATGGAGATTTACGAGAAGGAACTTGTATTGTATGCCATTCATCTGAATATTCCATTTCAAGCAGAAGAATGCCCATATAAAGATGAAAGCATAAGAAGTGCTTTTAGAAGCCACTTGAACAATCTTGAGAAAATTCATCCGGGGATAAAATATAATGCGTACAATTCAATTTTGAAGATTGCCAAGAAGGTAAAGTCTACAAATAATGACATTGATCGCGAACATAGACGATGTTTAGTTTGTGACAGAGACTCGTCGGGTGATGTATGTTCAGTATGTCGTACCCTGAATCTGTTATTTAAAAAAAATTAGATCTTGTTTCGGACAGTCTGTTAATGTCATTTCAACTGAAAACTAAAAGAAATAAATTTTGACTTGGCTCAGTTAGGTCACCTCTTCCGTCTACTTCACACCGATGAAAGGAGGTTAATTAAAGTAAATAATGATGTAACAGAACAGATTTAGCATTCTGCAAGTAAAATTTCGGTGTAAATTAAAAGTCCTTTTAGTTACTATCAGTAGTATTAATCCTTATTGTGATTGGAAAAAGTTAGGTTGGTATTGATGAAAATGTAGAATAATATCACATTTTTGCCTACTCCTAGTTCCTACATTTAATTTAAGAGTAATTTCCAGCTATAATGCTCCATATTATCTGGATTTAGGAATTTAACTAGTCGTTTGTATTAGAAGTTTTAAATAAAATTTTGACAACTTTTCGTACCGTCTAACTTGAATTCATTGTTGGGTAGTCAATTGGTTCAAATGCACCAATCAATTACATTATAGACAGGTTATTGAGCACTATTAAATGACTTTAAGAATAGATTGTTAATAGCCATTATGATTGTATCCTAAAAAGTAATCAATTATTGGAATAACTATGGATTGCAAACAAGTAAGATTTTATTTTTTCAAACAGGATACACAAATATATCTAAATTGTGTAATATTTTTGCGGTAGTAGGGAGGATTGGGGTGTTAGCCGTACCCCAAACCGGAAATCGGCTTTATGCTGGGATCAGTAACTACTGGGTAAATCTTTAGATGTGAGGTTCCTGCTTGCTTTGCTGATATGATACCACGCCGTGTCGGATGGGTATGAACAACGATATATGCGAAGGCATGTGCTTGATTGTGAATTGTCGAAATGGATGAGGTCCGGGAGGGTGCAATCCTAAGGCAGCGTATCCATGCTAGCACGTCTACGTGATTGATCTTGCAGAGCTTGAGATTGGGCTTTACTCCTATAGTGGTACCGGTAGGCTACTACCGCACTTGTTCGTTATACCTTTAAGCAAATCCTCACAACCAGTGTTTTATCTGTAAAAATTCCTGGTGTGATTCGCCTTTCAGTAATTTGATGAGTGAAATTGCTTGGGGAACTGATAATACTGGTTTGTGAAAATGATTATCTGTTCCTATTCGCGGACAAGCAACTTGAATAAAGGCATCTATACCTTCAAATGATAATAAACGCTCATCTGTTATCTCAGTCATAGCTATTAGCATGATCTTTTTGCCCGCCAGTTCAAGCAGCCTTTTGAGTTCTAGTGCCTTAATATTGGCAAACTGTCCTTCCTTTAATCCAATAATTATTCCGATTGTTTTCGCATCCTGAGCTTTATATACCGTTAAAATTGCCTTTTTTTCTAGTTTTCGTGCTATATCACTGATTTCTGAATATTCATTAAAGTAAGGATCCAACATGAATGTGGGTTTCTGAGTAACGATTGCAACACTGGCAGAATGAAAAATACTCTGTCCCAAAAACAGGTATGCATCTACCTGATCCTTGGTATCATAAACTGGATAGAACTCACAACCAAAAACTTGGCCATCATTAAGATGCCCCTTTCCCCTTCCAATAATGACTTCATATCCATGATGCTCAAAAATCTCCTTTACTTTTTGAATAGAATGTATATGTTGACTGCTAGTCACAAGGGAAATTTTTGTAAAATTCTTCTTTTTTAACTCAATCGCACATCTTTTTGCAATTTTACTAAAATCTATATCATCAAAAGCATCTACCATAATTACTTTATTTCCAAAGTTCTCCATGGATATAGTGTGTCCAATGTTGAACAAGATGTCTACACCTAACATTTCTGCAGCATGAATATTTAGATCACATGAACCCCAAGATGTGTCTCCAATAACGTACACGGGTATATTGTATTTCTCTGTTAACTTGTTTGCACAACTCTGAATTTTCTTTAGGATGCCATCTGGTCCATCTAGAGCAACTGAGTGTGGTTTCTTTTCATTAATTGTGGAAAAGATCTTTTCTTCATCTATGTGAATCAACTAACTACTCATCAAAGAATTGAATTAGTCTAATTTTAAGATATAATTTGATTCTGTTGAATCTAACTAGTAGATTTATTTATTTTTCTGAATGTCTATAGAGTAAGTGGTACTAGTGAATTCGGGTAATTTTACATCATCTCGTTCTGGTACTATGGTAATTCTGTCTCTATCAGGTCTAACCGAGATGCTAATTTTTTTGAGACCTTCATTGGTACTAATTAAATGATCAAAATTCAGGTTGTGAAGATCCGATCTAATTGAGTCAGGTAGTTTGGGTTCCAAAGAGATATTATTTTTAATCATGTTTGGTTTAATTCCCAGCATTAATTCACGCAATGCATAAACATATAATCCAACTGACCATGCTTGGAGGATACACGAATTAAATGGCTCTGGTTTGTCACCACGGTACGTTTCCGCGTACATCCCATTTTCAGAAATAATACTATCAGCCATTACTGAAAGATATTCGAGAGCTTGCTGAGTCCTTTGGTTTTTTATTTCACTGATCGCTGACCAACCGGTCACAAGTGGCCATACGGCGCCATCGTGATATAGTGAAGGATGATACTTGGGATCCAAACTGCTCAAAGACCTCATACCCCATGAGGTAGTCATGTCATCCTTTTCCAGTCTTTCTAAAACTAATCTTGCCTTGTGTTCATCCTTTACTACTTCAGTAAGCAAAATTACTAATGAATTTGGACGAATACTGCTATCTTTAGTCAAATCCTTACGAATAGTATCATAGTAAAACCCTAGCTTTTGGTCCCAGTATTCACTATCAATCTTGTTTCTCAATTTTTGAGCAGATGAAAACCATGTCTTTTCATGCACTTTATCATCAACTATCTTTGCTAACTCACTTCCTATTAGCAGGCTTTCATAAAATAATGCTTGCACATCATTGGCGCTCTTTCTTCTGTCGATATGATCCATCCAAGTGGAATCCTGAATAGGTAATTTTTCTGCGGTGCCTGAAAAACCGTGTTCAATAAATTCATCATTGTCAATATCTTTAAGAAAACCCGAATTAACAAGATCAACTATGGATCCCCATCTTTTTGAGAGATATTGCGTGTCTCCTGTACCCTGTACATACTCACGAATAGCCCACGGAAACAAAAAGGTTGAATCTGCAGAACCATATGTTGTATTGTGAAGAAATGTTCTCCCACTGATTACCATGGGTAATTCTCCTTTCATTGCACCATTGTGGGTATATTTTGCCTGACGTTTCAAAAAATTTTCTATAACCCGCAGAGAAAAATCATATTGACCCATAGACAAATATCCTCTTAATGACCATCCCGTATCACGTGCCCAATAATTGGGAAACCTAGGAAGTCCTGCACAGATACCCTCTCCAAGATTATCATAATTCGCCTTCAGGTATTCAAGAGCAGTCTTTGCCTTTTTGAGCGCCTTTGCCAGCTTGACAATTATTGAATTTGAAATTGAACTAGAAGATGCATGACGTATTGTAAAGGTAGATGTTGAAATATTATTATGATGATTTTTTGTTTCCTCATATAGTTTTTGGTAATTGTCTCTCATGTTTTTGTATTCATTTAGACACTCCTGAGCACTTGTGAAATCACCAGCACCTATTAATGCTATTTCTTTGGTCAGACCTTCTTCGAGCTCTACATCATAAGATAATTCCAAATCATTATCAAAAGAATCTGTTAGTATCTTGGAGGGTTCCAAATTCTTTGGAGAAATACCTATAGTTCCAAAATAGTGTGCAACCCCTTTTTTTGCGATTGTTCTAATCTGCAAACAGTTCTCTGATTTATAATATTTTGAAAAATTACTTTGGGAGATTGCAGCTAAACCATAACTAGTAATATTACCATCAATTAGGAAATGCACCCTGATTTTTTTAGTTGTTTGCTTTTTTGTATTTAAAGGAAAAAGTTCATTAATTTTTTCGGGGTCAAAATTAAGTATCTGGACAAAACCTTTTTTTTCAATTGGTACAAATAATGTTCTTTTAACACGAATACCTGCTACTTCGTGATGAGTACATAGGCTTCCATTTTCATGCCTCGATGAAATGACAAAGTTTGGAAGTCTTTTTCTAACTCCCTCGTCTACGGAAATCTCAACAATAATTCTTCCAAATGCCCTAGCTGGCGGTACATATAATCCTCCGTTATCATATCTTGCACCCATCCAGGTCCAATTTGCCGAAAGTGCTCCATTAGAGGAACAAACTATGTAGGCCTTCCTGCCTGAAAGCACTAACGGCGAAGCAAAATTCATAAACATAGTCTCACCATAGACTTGGGTATCTGATTCTTCAGGCAAATTTGATGAAATGATTACTTTTTCTTTCTTGTTGCTTGCATAATCCACAAATGTAAATGGAATAATTATCTGTTCAAAACCTTCAAGTTTACTCATAATAGTTATCTTGTGTTTCTTTTGATTATCCAGCTCCATACCTATGACCAAAAACCTGGCACTTTGAAATGGTTTGAACTGAATTGGTCTTGTTTCAGATAATACGGATGCATTAACTATTGTATCAGACGTGGCAATCTGAATTGATTTTTTTGATATTGGTAGCTCGTCAACATAAATATCAAGAGATACAATGTTTCCACCTAATGGAACAGGAGGATTAATAAGTGAAAATATGAAACCATTTTCCTTGACATCCTCGTTCATAACAATTGCGTTTTTAAGGCTGCCTTCAACATATGAAAGGACAGTATGAGTTTTGTCAAGTGTTCTTGTCATAATGGTTCTCCAAAGCGTCTAAATAGGAAATATTCAATGTTCCTCGTAATAATTGGCAATTTAACCTATATTAAAACTATTGATCGAAAAATTTGTTTGTATAAATAAGTTTATAGTTTGTTTAATATTGTTTAACTATTTTATGAACTAATGCCTTTAGTAAGGGGTAATAGGATTGGTGAAGGTTAAAGTAAGAAATCTTGAAATTGGAAACGGAAAACCAAGGATAATGGGAATTATCAACTCCAGTCCAGAGTCCTTTTATAAAGAATCCGTTTCAGTAGATAAGAAAATTATTTCTGAAAGGGCAATACAAATGGAAGAGGAAGGTGCAGATATAATTGATATTGGAGGGATGTCTACTGCGCCTTATCTTAATACTCTAATTTCAGTTGAGAAAGAAGTCGAAAGGTTACGAAACGCAATCAGTGCTATAAAAAAAGTATGCAATATTCCACTATCGGTAGATACACCACGTGCAGATGCAGCTAATGCTTCAATTGAGATGGGGGTTGATATAATCAATGATGTTACAGGGCTCAAATATGATAATAAAATGAAGACTATAATTTTTTCATCAGGCTTGCCTGTCATTATCGGGGCTTATGGAAATAGATCTACTGCCTATAGGTCTGGAGATATGTCTGAAACACTCGACATTTTACAGGAAAGTATACTCTTAGCAACCCAAAGTGGCATAAATGACGACAAACTCATTATTGATCCCCTAATTGGTTTTTTTCGGACGGAGGGAAATAACCCTTTTTTTACAAAAATATCTCATCAAAAATGGTACGAAAGAGACATAGGAATCATAGCAAATCTAAAAAATCTGTCAAATCTCTCAAAACCAATTTGTATCTCAGTTTCAAGAAAATCATTTCTTGGTCATTTATTTAGTTTGACCGAGTCAGAGCGCCTTTTACCGTCAATTATTACTCAGGTTATATGTGTGCTAAATGGAGCTGCCATTATTAGGACTCATGATGTTAAAGAAACAAAAGTTGCGCTAGAACTACTCGTACGTTTCTCGAAACGTTTGTCCACTTGAATCTGGCAGAAAATATCTGCGAAGCAGCTGAAGACCGCCTACCAGAAGAAAACGCTTATAATCCCAACGTAACTATAAAAATCAAGGAAATATTGGAAGTAAAAGAAGGCTTAACTTTTGATGATGTTCTCCTTATTCCAAAACGGTCTCCTATAATTTCTAGATCTCAAACCGACTTGAAAACAAAATTATCTAGAAATATGTTGTTAAATATTCCACTAATCAGCGCAAACATGGACACGGTGACTGAATCTAATATGGCAATTGCCATAGCAAAAGAAGGAGGAATAGGCATCATACATAGATTTATGACAATAGCAGATCAGGTCGATGAAATATTAAGGGTAAAAAGATCAGAGTCCGTAATTATTGAGCAGCCTTATACCATTTCACCTTCTAAAACTTCAAATGAAGCATCTAAGGTAATGCAGGAGCTTGGCGTATCTGGCTTGTTGGTAATGGATGATAATCCAAAAAAATTGGTAGGAATAATTACCAACAGAGATATCATGTTTCAATATAATTCAGATACCAAGGTCAGGGATCTTATGACAAAGGATCTTGTTACGGCAAAACAAGGAACTTCTATCGAGGAGGCAAAAGAAATTCTACATAAAAATCGAATTGAAAAACTACCTGTAATTGATGAATCAAATAATATCGTCGGACTTATTACTAGTAAGGATATAATGAAAATGGAACGATATCCATTGGCTTCAAAGGATAAGAAAGGTAGGTTATTGGTTGGTGCGGCTGTTGGAGTAAAAGGTGATTATTTAGATAGAACTGAAGAATTGCTCAATGCAGGAACTGACATCATTGTAGTAGATATTGCGCATGGCCATAGCGACAATGCAATTAATGCTATCAATATGATAAAAAAAGCGTTTCCAAATTGCGAACTAATTGCAGGAAATGTTGCTACTGGAGAAGGAGTAAGAGATCTCGTTAGAGCCGGGGTTGATGCGGTAAAGATTGGTGTCGGATCTGGTTCAATATGCATAACTAGGATTATCACTGGTTCTGGGGTTCCACAACTAACTGCAGTTATTGATGGTGTTAAAGCTGCAAAGGATTTTGATGTGCCCGTGATCTCTGACGGCGGGATAAGGGCATCAGGTGATGCTATTAAAGCTTTAGCGGCAGGTGCATCCACAGTAATGATTGGCAGTCTTTTTGGAGGAACTGATGAAAGTCCGGGCAAAACAATAGTGAGACATGGAAAAAAATTCAAGATGTATCGTGGCATGGCATCGTTTTATGCGTCTCTTGGTAGAAAGTATAGAGAAGAGGGATCACAAGTAATTGATGGAGAAGATCCTAATGACTACGTACCTGAAGGTGTTGAGGCAATGGTCCCGTATAAGGGAAGCGTTACTGATTTAATTAAGCAATTTGTAGGTGGGATCAGATCAGGTCTAAGCTATTGTGGCGCTAGAAACATATCTGAAATGCAGCATAATGCAGAATTTGTAAAGATTACTCCTGCAGGATATACCGAAAGTCAGCCACATGATGTGGACATAATGTAATGCCGTCATTCAATCCTAATATTCCATAAGCTTCTAAATTTCAGCTACTGAACTTGAAATGTCGAAGACTTTCTAATTTCGACACCCGCTTGTGATGCAGTCGCTAAAATTCTGAATTTTCCAACCGC
>Ga0081455_10002066_pt1 | contig 23987 bp, 19 predicted proteins | sample TabmetS3T2R1_FD_70207 | JGI IMG/M metagenome (GOLD analysis project Ga0081455, IMG submission 70207) | Tabebuia heterophylla rhizosphere microbial communities from the University of Puerto Rico - S3T2R1 | ecosystem: Host-associated > Plants > Roots > Rhizosphere ...
TGCTCTGCCGCGCGCCGCGCCGCCGCCTCGGCCTGGGCCATGCGCAGGGCCTGCAGCGCGCGGCGTTGCTCCTCGGCCGTGCGGATGGCCTCGAGCCGCGCCGCGATGTCCGACTCCTGGGCCTTGAGCTGCGCCGCCAGCGCCGGGTCGATGCCGGCCAGCGCCTCCGCCTCGGCGAGGTTCTGGTCGAGGCGTGCCTGCACCTCCATGACGAACGCCGCCTCCTGCGACTGGGCCGCCTCGAGGTCCTCGAGGGCGGCGGCCGCATCGTCTGCGGTGGCTGCGGCCCGCTGCGCGGCGTCGTCCTGCGCCGCCTTGTGGGCGTCGAGCTCGTCGTGCGCGTCCCGCAGGCCGGCGAGGACCGACGCGTCGGCGTCGTGCTGCAGGCCGACGATCGACGCCTTGAGCGACGCGTCACCGGTCGAGTCGGCGGCCATGGCGTCGAGCGCGCTGTCGGCAGGCGGGTTCACGAACGCGTCGACCACGACGCCGTCGCTCTGCGCGGTCAGCTCGTCGATCCGCTTCTGGCTGGCGGCCACCGCCTCATCGGCCCTGGCCCTCTCGTCCTGTGCCGCCGCGAGCCGTGAGCGGGCGGCGTCCAGCTCGCGGAGCTCGGTGCGCAGGTTGCCGTGCACGTTGTTCAGCGCGTCGACCACGTCGCCGTCGTCCGCCTTGAACACGTCCAGGCCGACCGCCACGTCGCCTGGGTTCGGCAGGGTGGGCTCCTCCTGGACCGGTCGTGCCTGCGTGGGCGGCGTCGGCCCGAGGATCAGGCCCGCCGCGGCGACGGCGGAGACGAGAAGGGCGCGGACGGGCCGCGGATTTCTGCGTGTCGCTCGCAAGAAGCACTCCCCAGCGGTGCGGGCGGGTTCCGACACGGGAATGTAATGAAACCGCCCACTTCCGTCACATCGCCTTCATGGAAGACTGCCGCCCATGGCTGAGCTCCGCTCCGAGGTCAAGGACCACGTCGCGCTCGTGACGCTCGACGCCCCCGGCCGGCGGAACGCCCTGACCCTCGGGCTGGTGGACGAGATCGTGGCCGCGTTCGACGCCATCGAGTCCGATCCCGAGGTCGGCGCCGTGGTGGTGACCGGGGCGCCGCCGGCGTTCTGCGCCGGGGCCGACCTGTCGCACCTCGGATCCAGCCAGCGCCGGGGCCTGTCACGCATCTACGAGGGGTTCCTGCGCGTCGGCCGCTCGCCGCTGCCCACGATCGCCGCCGTCAACGGGGCCGCCGTGGGCGCCGGCGTCAACCTGGCGCTGGTGTGCGACGTGATCCTGGCGGGCGAGTCGGCCCGGTTCGACACCCGCTTCATCGACCTCGGGCTCCACCCCGGCGGCGGGCACACCTGGATGCTCGAGCGGCGCATCGGCTCCCAGGCGGCCGCCGCGCTCGTGCTGTTCGGCCGCCTCCTCGACGGCCGGCAGGCCGAGCGCGCCGGGCTGGCGTGGTCGTGCGTGCCCGATGACGAGCTGCTGCCGCTGGCGCTGGAGATGGCGTCGTTTCCCGCCCACGCCCCGCGCGACCTCGTGGAGCGGGTGAAGCAGACCCTCCGCGACGTCACCCAGCTGACGGACCACGACGCCGCGGTCGAACGCGAGCTCGAGCCCCAGGTGTGGTCGATCAACCAGCCGGCGTTCCAGGAAAAGCTGGCCGCGCTCCGCCGGCGGATCAGCACCAAGACTTGACGTCAGGGCGGGAACGCGAGCGTGCCGGCGATCTCGTCAGCCAATGCCTCGTGGGTCGCAGCGTCCTCGGAGGTGACGATGACCGACCACACGATGTCGTCCGGCCCGGCGACGAGGGTCTCGGTGCCCCGGGCCGCGGCGGATCCGCCCGCGGTCCCGAGGTTGTACTGCATGCGCACCGTCGGGCGGTCGGCGCCGTCCACCACCTCGACGGGGACGTCGCCGAGGCCGGAGCTCCGGGTGAGCTGGCGGCCGAACTCCTGGAGCTGCTCGATCGTGGAGATGCCCGCCCCGGGGACGGCGCGGACCTTCGCGTCGGCAACCCGGCCGGCCGAGTCGATCCCGGCGGCGTAGAAGACCGCGCCGGCCTCCGCCGCCGCGTGGGCGTTGTCGAGGAAGCCGGGCACCGCGGGCGACGACCGCTCGAGGCTCTCCAGCACCTCCGGCGCCAGGACCGTCGCCTCCCAGCCGGGCGGCACCGCGATGCCGAAGCCGAGGCTCGCGACGGGGATGGCGGTCCAGCCGTCGGGCGCCGCCACCTCGATCCCGCCGCTGTCGACCGTCGTGGACGGGAGGGACGCACCGCCGCCAGCGTCGTCAGCGCCGCCGTCGCCGCCGATCGCAGCAATGATGGCGGCCACGAGCCCACCCACGAGCGCGATGGCCAGGATCGCGGCCACGAGCCGCGTCCGCTCCCGCCGGCGGGAGCGGGGGCGCGTGCTCACCCGAGCCACTCACGCACCAGCTCGTCCCGGCGGTCGTGCCACTCCTCGAGCGTGAGCGCGTAGCGTATGTGGTCCTCCCACACCCCGTTGATCTCGAGGTAGCGATGGGCGATGCCCTCGTCGCGGATCTTCAGCTTCTCGACCACGCGCCGGCTGCGGAGGTTCCGGGGGATGATCGAGATCTGGATGCGGTGCAGGCGCACGTGGTCGAACGCGAAGCGCGCCACCACCACCAGCGCCTCGGGCATGTAGCCCTGCCCGGCCTGCGCCTGGTCGATCCAGTAGCCGACGTAGGCCGACTGGAACGGCCCCCGCTGGACCGACGACAGGTTGATCTCCCCGGCGAAGTGCTCCTCACGGCGCCGCCCGCGGCCGGCGCGCACGCCGCCCGGGCCGGACTCGGCCGGGTCGACGAAGATGCCGAAGCCGAAGCCGGTGCCGAGCTGCCGCTCCCGCTCGCGGGCGCTGCACCGCATCGCGAAGGCGTCCGCCGACTCGACCACGTCGGGCAGCCCGGGGTTGCGGGCCGGCTCCCATGGCGTCAGCCACTCGGCGTTGCGCCGCCGGACCTCCTGCCACGCCGGGAAGTCGGTGGCGACGAGTGGGCGCAGCAGGACCCGCCGCCCGGCCAGCTTCGTCATTGGTGGTCCGCCCGGCGCAGCATCAGCCCATGACCTCCGCCAGCGCCGCGAGCAGCAGCGTGACGTTGCGGGGCCGGGCCGTGTGGCCCATGCACCCGATCCGCCACATCCTGCCGGCGTAGTCGCCCAGCCCCCCGCCGATCTCGATGCCGTAGCGGTCGAGCAGCGTGGACCGCACCTTGGCGTCGTCGACGGCCTCGGGGATCAGCACGGTGGTCAGCTCGGGCAGCCGGTGGCCGGCGGGGGCGAACAGCTCGAGCCCCAGATCCGCCAGCCCGTCGTGCAGCAACCGCCCGCACTCGGTGTGGCGGGCGATGGCGGCGTCCAGCCCCTCGTCGAGGATCGCACCGAGGCCGGCGTGCAGCGACATGATCATCGAGACCGGCGCGGTGTGGTGGTAGACGCGCGGTCCGGTCGCGGGGCCCGTGTACCGGCCGATCATCCGCAGGTCGAGGTACCAGCTCGGGCTCCGCGCGACGAGCCGCTCGCGGGCCCGGTCGCTCAGGGTCAGGGGCGCCAGCCCGGGCGCCACGCCGAGGCACTTCTGCGTCCCGGCGTAGGCGATGTCGACGCCCCAGCCGTCGACGTCGACCTCGATGCCGCCCAGGCTGGTGACGCAGTCGACGAGGAGCAGCGCGTCGCCCTTGGCCGCCCCCAGCGGTGCGATGTCGGACCGCACGCCGGTCGACGTCTCGGCGTGGACCACGGCGATGAGCTTGGGTGCGGGGTGGGCCTCGAGGAGGCGATCGGGCTCGACCGGCCGGCCCCAGGGCACGTCCACCCGCACGACCTCGGCGCCGCAGCGGGCGGCGACGTCGCACATGCGCGCCCCGAAGACGCCGTTGACGCCGATCACGACGGGATCGCCCGGCTCGACCACGTTGACGAACGCGGCCTCCATGCCCGCCGAACCCGTGCCCGAGATCGGCAGGGTCATGGCGTTGGCGGTGCGGAAGACGGTGCGCAGGCGGGCACAGGTGTCGTCGAGGATGTCGACGAACGCCGGGTCGAGGTGGCCGAGCATCGGGCGCGCCAGGGCCTCGACGGCCTCGGGATACGGGTTGCAGGGCCCCGGTCCCATGAGCACGCGATCGGGCAGCGGCGGCATGTAGACGTGACCGTAGCCAGGCCCGCCACCCTGCGGGAAAGCCCGTGGCTTCTCCGTAGACTTCACCCCGGTGCGGTACAGGTTCGCGGGCGCCGTCATCGACACCGACACGTACGAGCTGCGGCTGGGCGACCGGGCCGTCGACGTCGAACCCCAGGTGTTCGACGTCCTCGCGCACCTCATCGCGCACCGCGACCGCGTGGTGCCCAAGGAGGAGCTACTCGATTCCGTCTGGGGCGATCGCTTCGTGTCCGAGTCGGCCCTCTCCACCCGCATCAAGCAGGCCCGGGCGGCCGTCGGCGACGACGGACAGGCCCAAGCGGTGATCAAGACGGTGCACAGCCGCGGCTACCGCTTCGTCGCTCCCGTGGAGCAGCTCGACGGGCCCCGCCCGGCGGCGGACGCCGCGTCGGCCCGCGGACGGGCCGGTGCGCCCGACGCCGACGCCGGCGCGTCGCTCGAGCCCACGCCCCGCACCCACTACGTCCTCAACGACGGCGCCTCCATCGCCTACCAGGTGTTCGGCGAGGGGCCCGACCTCGTGCTCATCGCAGGGTTCACGACCAACGTCGAGGTCCAGTGGGAGCACCCCGCCATCGCCCGATTCCTCCGCCGGCTCGGGTCGTTCTCGCGGGTCACCATCCTCGACAAGCGGGGCAGCGGCCTGTCCGAGCGCCTCGGCCCCGGCGAGGCACCGCCGCTCGAACAGCGGGCCGACGACGTGCGAGCGGTGATGGACGCCGCCGGCATCGATCGCGCCACCGTGTTCGGATCGTCGGAGGGCGGGTCGCTGGCGGTGCTGCTGGCGGCGGCGCACCCCGATCGGGTCGAGCGCCTGGTGCTGCACGGCACGTGGGCCCGCCACCCCTGGTACCGGGACCCCGGCCGCGTCAACCTGCCGTGGCTGGAGCGAACCTGGGGGACGGGCGCCGTGTTCGCCCAGCTCGCGGGCACGATGGGCGCCACGTCGGCGGGGCGCCGGTTCCTCGGCCGGCTGGAGCGCCAGGCCGGAACCCCGGGCACGGCGCGGCGCCTGGTCGAGCTCATGATTGCGATCGACGTGAGCGGTGTGCTGTCCAGCATCACCGTTCCGACGCTGGTCATCCAGCGGACCGACGATGCCATCTCCGGCATGGGCGAGGCTCACGACCTGGTGGCCGGGATCCCGGGCGCCCGGCTGGTCGAGCTGCCGGGCAGCGATCACTTCGTGTTCAGCGGCGATACCGCGCCGATCCTGACCGCCGTGCAGCGCTTCGTCGTCGGCACGTCGGCGGCGCCGGTGTCACCGGATCGGTTCCTGGCGACCGTGCTCTTCGCGGACATCGTGGGATCGACGCGGGCGGCGGCCGACGTCGGCGACGCCCGGTGGACGCGCGAGCTCGACGAGTTCTCCGGCATCGCGGCCCGGTGCCTGGGTGAGCACCGGGGCGAGCTCGTCGGCTTCACCGGCGACGGGCTGCTGGCCATCTTCGACGGACCGGGCCGCGGCGTGCGCGCCGCCTGCGACCTCCGCGACGCGCTGGCCCCGGTCGGCACCGAGATCCGGGCCGGGATCCACACGGCGGAGATCGAACGGCGCGGCCGCGACGTCGCCGGCATCGGCGTGCACATCGCCAGCCGGATCGCCGACGTGGCCGACCCGGGATCCGTGTGGGTGTCCCGGACGGTGACCGACCTCGTGGCGGGCTGCGGCCTGGGATTCGAGCCCCGTGGCGAGCATCGGCTCCGCGGCGTGGCCGACCCGTGGGCGCTCTACGAGGTCACGCTCTGACCGTCGCCCGCAGCTACTGAGGGTCCAGCAGGCTCAGCGCCAGTCCGTCGAGGATGTCGGCCTCCGAGACGATCATCTCGTCGAAGCCGAAGTGGCGGAACAGCGCCACCAGCACGCAGCAGCCGCCGACGATCACGTCGGCGCGCCCCTCCTCGAGCCCGGGGTTGTGGATCCGATCGGCGCGCGACTCGGTCGCCAGCGTCCGGAACACGTCCTCGGCGGCCTCGCGGGTCAGGCGGAAGTGGTGGATGCGGTCGCGGTCGTACGTCTCCAGCCCGATCTCGACCGCCGCCACCGTCGTGACGGTGCCGGCCAATCCGACCAGCGTCCGGGCCTCGGCGGCGGCCGGGATCTCGCGCACGACGTCGTCGAGATAAGCGTCGGTGAGGCTGATGGAGGCCGACAGCTCCTCGGCCTGGGGCGGGTCGTGCAGCAGGAACTTCTCGGTCAGGCGCACGCACCCGATGTCGACCGACATCACGCCCTCGACCCGGTCGGTGCCGACGATGAACTCCGTGGAGCCGCCGCCGATGTCCACCACCAGGAAGGGCCCCGCGGCCGGGTCGAGCTCGCCCGTGGCGCCCCGGAACGAGAGACGCCCCTCCTCGTCGCCGCTAAGCAGCTCGGGTCGGGTGCCGATCAACGCCTCCACGGCGTCGAAGAACTCGTCGCGGTTGGCGGCGTCGCGGGAGGCCGAGGTGGCCGCGACCCGCACGCGCTCGACGCCGTGGCGGTCGAGGATCTCGCGGTAGTCCCGCAGGCAGGCCAGGGTCCGGTCGATTGCCTCCGGCGCCAGGCGCCCGCTGGCCCCGACGCCCTGGCCGAGGCGGGTGATCGTGTTGCGCCGGTCGAGGGCCTCGAGCCGCCCCTCCGCCAGGCGCGCCACGAGCACGCGGGTCGAGTTGGTGCCGAGGTCGAGGGAGGCAATCACCGCCATCAGCGCTGCACGCTACCGGGGGTCGGCGCCGCCGGGACCGGCACCCAGGCGCTCCTCGACCCACCGGCCCACGGGATCGTCGCCGCCCGCCAGGTGCCAGGCGTAGTGCGCGTGCAGGCACTTGACGCCGGTGCGGGTGCCGCCCACGCCCCCCGACGGCCTGGGCCCCCGATGACCCGGCGGCAGCGCGGCGTCGCGCTCGGCCGCGTAGCGGGCGTGCGCGTCCGCCACCGCCCCGGGGTCCACCTCCGCCTCGGCCTGCGCCACGCCCCCCGCGCTCTCGAGGCGCGAGACCCGGGTGCGCTCGGGCTCCCCGACCAGCCAGTAGCGGGTCGGCATCGGCGTGCCGTCGTCGAGCAGCGGCTCGTTGCGGATCACCAGCGGCGAGCCGTCGGGATGGCGCCGCACCACCTCGAAGTCGCCCTGCGGCGGGCGCCCGAGGAGGCGCTCGACCGCTTGGCGATCGGCGTCGGTGGGGTGTCGAATGTCCCTTACGCCCACGCGACCCGGTGGACCCGCCAGGGCGCGGAGAACCCCTTGAGCGAGACCTCCTCGCCGGGACCGAAGCGCAGGTCGCCGGCGGCGGCCGTCAGGTCGTGGGTGAGGCCGGAGACCAGCACGTCGCCCGGGCCGGCGGCGTCGGCGATCCGCACCGCCAGGATGACGTTCTGGCCGAAGACGTCGCCGTCGGACTCGACGGTCTCGCCGGTGTGCAGCCCGACCCTGAGCTGGATCCCTTGGGACGGGTTCTCCGTGCTGTAGCTCGCGGCCGCCTGTTGGATGTCGACGGCGGACAGGATCGCCTGCCGCGCGCTGGCGAAGACCGCGAGGAACCCATCGCCCTGCGCCTTGACCTCGATGCCGCCGTGGCGGTCCAGCTGGGCCCGCACGAACGCGTTGTGGGCCTGGAGGATCTCCCACCACTTCGTGTCGCCCAACCGCTCCGCCAACTCCGTGGAGCCGACCATGTCGGTCACCAGGATGGTCAGTGTCCCCTGCGGCAGCCGCGTGTCGTCCGCCGCCGGCGCCGGTGCGCTCTGTCCGTTGGCGCGACCGTCCGGCTCGGGCGCACGTTCATCGGTGAGGAACCGGGGCAGGAAGTCACGCACGTCGATCGGCGGCCGGGGTGGTCCCGGGGGCGGCGCCCCATGCGTGCCTTGCGGCCGTTGCCACCAGCGATCCCAGTCCTCCCGGCGCCCCCCACGCTGGCGGTGCCGGTGGGGCCCGGGTCCCGGGGCCGGGGGCGGCGGCGGTGGCAGGCTCGACTGGAGCGCCCGCAGGGCCTGGCGGGCGCTGTCCCGCAGGTCGTCGACATTGCCGTCGCGGTAGGCGCTGATGATGTCGCGCTTGAGCTCGCGCCTGAGTTCGCGCGTGTACCCGTGAATGGACGCGGACGAGTGCGACCGCCGCCGGCCGGTGCGGGCCGTGACGCCACCCCACAGCCCGCGCGCGTGGACCCGGATGACGGGCGCCTGCGGCAGCGGCGGCGTCTTCGAGCGGTGGGTCTGGTCGGTGCTGCCACCCATCACGACCATCCCGTCGAGTTCGACCTGGATGCCGTCGGGCACCACGACCTGGACGCTGCCCATGATCGCCCAGGCGGTCACCTCCACGACCCCCTCGTCGATCACCGCCTGGCGGAGGTCGACCTTGACGTTCCCCCAGAAGGCGAACGCGGTGATGCGGGCCGGCGCCCGCCAGCGCCCCCGTGCGCCTGCGGCGGACATGATGGCCACGAACCTGCGTCGCGGTGCGGCGGGCGGCGCGCCCTGGCTGTCGCCGGACCCGTCGCCATCCTCGGCCGCCGGCGCCACACCGGCGCCGGGCGCGGGCTGGCGGAGGTCGGCGTCGTCCGGCAGGCCCGCCAGCACCTCGTCGAGGTCGCGCCGGGTGCGGGTGGCGTAGACGCGACCCGCCAGCTCGGCGAACTCGTCCAGCGTCAGGCGGCCCGCGCCGGTGTGGCGGCTGAGGCCGTCGATCACCCTTTGGCGGTCGTCATCACCGATGCGCATGTCGCCGGGCTCGACCACGGCAGACAGTTTGCACCCCCTGGCAAACCCGGGCACCGCCCCCCGCGCCGACCCCGGGCGCCGGCCCCGGCCGGGCCGCGATGCCCGTGCGACTCGACGGCCTACCGACCAGTAGGTAGGGTGGCTGACGTGCCCGCCGCGCCGCTCGACGCCGCCGCCCTGCTCGCGGGGCTGGAACCAACCGTCGCCGGGCTCCTCGACCGCCACCTCGCCCAGGCGAAGGAGTGGTTCCCGCACCAGCTCGTCCCCTGGGGTCGGGGGGAGGACTTCGAGCCGGGCTGGGAGTGGTCGCCCGCCGAGTCGGGGCTGCCCCCGGCGGTGCGCTCCAGCCTGTTCGTCAACCTCCTGACCGAGGACAACCTCCCCTACTACTTCCGCACCATCGAGGCGATGTTCGGGCGCGATTCGGCGTGGGGCGAATGGAGCCGCCGCTGGACCGCCGAGGAAGGCCGGCATTCCATCGTCATCCGCGACTACCTGACGGTGACCCGGGAGATCGATCCCGTGGCCCTCGAGCGGGCCCGCATGGCCCAGGTGTCGTGCGGGCAGATCCCCGAACCGGAGCTCCCGCACGACGGGCTCGTCTACGTCAGCCTGCAGGAGCTGGCCACGCGGATCGCCCACCACAACACCGGCAAGCTGCTCGACGACCCGGTCGGCTACGAGGTCATGAAGCGGGTCGCGTCCGACGAGAACCGCCACTACCTCTTCTATCGCGACGCCACCGCCGCTGCGCTCGAGCTCGATCCCTCGGGGATGGTCCTGGCGATCGAGCGGCAGGTGCGCTGCTTCGAGATGCCGGGCACCGGCATCGTCGACTTCGAGCGGCACGCCCGGGCCATCGCCAGGGCGGGGATCTACGACTTCCAGATCCACCACGACCAGATCCTGGCGCCGGTGGTGCTCCGCCACTGGGGCGTCGAGCGGCTCACCGGGCTGACCGACGAGGCCGAGCGCGCCCGGGACGCGCTGCTCGACCGCATCGAACGCATCGGCCGGGCCGGTCGCCGGCTCGCCCGCCAGCGCACCGACGAGCCCGAGGGCGAGCTGGTCGGGCAGTCGGGCTAGGCGACCGTGGGCGGGGCCGCTACGGGCTAGTGGACTCGGTGTCGTCCTCGGGGGCCTGTTCCGGCGGCGGGAGGATGCCGTAGGACTCCTCGCCGGGCATCACGAGGTTGTGGTCGCGCCGGGCGATCTCCTCGATGGTCTCCGGGTCGCGCAGCTCGTCGGCGCGCCGCTCCAGCCGGTCGTTCTCCTTGCTCAGCACCTCGAGCTGCTCGCGGGCCCGGTTGGTGTCGGACCGCTGGCTGAGGTACGTCCGCACCGGGAACACGGCGTAGATGAGGAGGATGCTGACGGCGACCGATCCCACCCGGGTGCCCAGCCAGCGCAGGCGGGCGTTCCGGCGCTCGCGGGTCTCCTCGTCGACCGGCGTGAGCCTGTCGAGCCGGAGCACCGAGACCAGCCGCTGGGTGCCGGTCGTTGCTGCCGGACGTTGCCTCGCCCGCGCGCCCACGGCGGCCCGCGGGCGGGAGCCCGCAGGCCTGGCCCGCGCAGCGGACGACGGGGGCTTGCGGCCGGCGGAAGCGGCGCGGGACGACGCCGGCTTGGCCGCCGCGGCGCGGCTGGGCGACGCCAGGACGCCGCCGGTGACGCCGGGCGGCGGGATGCGCCGGCGACCGGCCTTTGGCGCCCGCGGGCGGGCGGGTGCCGTCTGGGCCTTTGACACCCGCCCACCCGGGCCGCGGCTCGGCCGCGCACGCGGCTCGACCACCGATCCGTCGGGGGCCCGCACGACCACCGCGGGCGTCGCCCACGCCCACCGCACGCGGGGGACCGCGCCCGGCTGGTGACCGTGACCCTGGCCGTTGCTCTCGCCCTTGGTCGGGCCGTCGCCGCCGTTCCGCCGCCGCCGGATCATGGCGAGTCGCCGCCGCTCCTCGCCAACGCCGAGCGGCCGCGGAAGGCCGCGGTCTCGCCGAGGTCCTCCTCGATGCGCAGCAGCTGGTTGTACTTGGCCACCCGGTCGCTCCGGGCGGGGGCGCCGGTCTTGATCTGACCGCAGTTGGTGGCCACGGCCAGGTCGGCGATCGTGGTGTCCTCGGTCTCGCCCGACCGGTGCGACATGACGGACGTGTAGCCGGCCCGCGTCGCCAACTCGACGGTGTCGAGCGTCTCGGTGAGCGTCCCGATCTGGTTGACCTTGACCAGGATGCTGTTGGCCACGCCGGTCTCGATGCCGCGCTGCAGCCGTTCGACGTTGGTGACGAACAGGTCGTCGCCCACCAGCTGCACCCGGTCGCCGAGGGCCTTGCTCAGCTCGGCCCAGCCGTCCCAGTCCTCCTCGGCACAGCCGTCCTCGACGGAGACGATCGGGTAGCGAGAGCAGAGCTCGGCCAGCAGGGCGACGAGCTCCGACGGGGACAGCTCGCGGCCCTCGCCCGCCAGCGAGTAGCGGCCGTCGGTGAAGAACTCGGTCGAGGCGACGTCGAGTGCCAGGGCCATCTCGTCGCCGGCCTGGAACCCGGCCCGCTCGATCGCCTCGACGAGCACCCGCACGGCCTCCTCGTTGGATCCGAGGTTGGGCGCGAAGCCCCCCTCGTCGCCCACGGCGGTCGAGAGCCCGCGCTCGTGCAGCACGGCCTTGAGGGCGTGGTAGGTCTCGACGCCCCAGCGCAGCGCCTCCCCGAAGCTGGGGGCGCCCACCGGCATGACCATGAACTCCTGGAAATCGACGTTGTTGTCGGCGTGCACGCCGCCGTTGAGGACGTTGAGCATCGGCACGGGCAGCACGTGGGCGTTGGTGCCCCCGACGTAGCGGTACAGCGGCAGCGCGAGCTCGTCGGCCGCGGCCTTGGCCACCGCCAGCGACACCCCGAGGATCGCGTTGGCGCCCAGGCGCCCCTTGTTGCCGGTGCCGTCGAGCTGGTCCATCTGGATGTCGATCTCGCGCTGTTCGGTGGCGTCGAACCCGATCAGCGCCTCCCGGATCTCGCCGTTGACGTTGTCGACCGCCTGGACCACGCCCTTGCCGCCGAAGCGTGCCTGGCCGTCACGCAGCTCGACGGCCTCGAACTGTCCGGTCGAGGCGCCCGACGGAACGATGGCGCGGCCCTCGGCGCCCGAGGCCAGGTACACCTCGACCTCGACCGTCGGATTGCCGCGCGAGTCGAGGACCTCGCGGCCGACCATGTGCTCGATGCTGGACATCGCTGGGGTGTGGCTCCTGTGACGAGTGTGGCCAACGTTACTTGCGTTCGGACTGCCGGAAGCGGTCACGTACCACTTCCGCTGCGATTCGCAGCTCTGTCTCGGGGTCCTCGCCGGCCAGCCGGGCGTCGTCGACGACGTCGAGCAGGCGCCGCCCGAGCTCCCCCAGCGCGTCGTCGCCCTCGAGCAACGTCCGCCAGTCGACGCCCAGCGACGCTGACTTGCGCTGGACCTTCAGGGCGTACGCCAACGCCGGCAGCGTGGCGGGGATCCCGTCCATGACGCTGGACCTACCCTTCTCCGCCTGCTTGAGACGCTCCCACCGCTCCGCAACCTCGTCGGCGCCCTCGACGGTCACGTCGCCGAACACGTGGGGGTGGCGGCCGACGAGCTTGTCGCTGATGCCCCGGATCACGTCGGCGAGCGTGAAGCGTCCCTCCTCGGTGGCGAGGGTGGCGTGGAGGAAGACCTGGAAGAGCAGGTCGCCGAGCTCCTCCTCCAGCGCGTCGAACCCCTCGCCGGCCTCGACGTCGAGGTGGTCGAGCGCCTCGAGCACCTCGTAGGCCTCCTCGAGCAGGTGATGGCGCAGGCTGTGGTGGGTCTGCTGGCGGTCCCAGGGGCACTCGGCCCTCAGCCGCCGCACCACCTCGGCGAGGGCGGCGGCCTCGTTCGCCAGCGGCGCCGCCAGGCGGGGGATGTACAGCGACGTGAGGTGGTCGGGCCGGACGACCCGATCGAGCTCGGGCCACGGGAGCTCGACGACGTGCTCGTCCGGCAGCCCCAGGCGCTGCAGCACAGTGACCGTGAGCCCGTCGTCGCCGTTGTCGCCGTCGTCGCCAAGCACGAGCTTGACCTCCGACAGCACCCGGCGGTCGTCACACTGGGCGACCAGCAACGGTCCCCGCTCCCCCGCCGCCTCGATCTCGAACCGGTGCCCGTCGACCAGCCGCACGCCACGCGCCACCGGATCGATGCCGAGCCGCGTCCACGCCAGGTCGACGAACGACAGCGCCGGCAGCACCTCGACCGCGACCCGGTCGTCCGCGGACAGCAGCTCGACGGTCCGCTCGGCGACGGCCGGCGAGCCGGGGACGGCGTACAGCACCTCGCCGTGCTCGGCCGCGGCCGCCGCCAGCGCGTCCACGATGCCGGCGTAGACGGCGTCGATGCCCGCCGCCTCGTCGTAGAGGCGGTCGAAGGTCGGCGCCTCCCCCACCACGGTGGCCGACGGGTGCCGGGCGGTGCGCAGGACGCGGTGCGGGATGCGCGCGATGGCGTCCCGCGTTGCCACCGTGACCAGGTCGGGCCCGGCCGGGCCCAGGCCGCAGACGACGATGCGGGGGCGCACCGCCGGGCCGGGCGTGGCCATCACCCCCCGCCGCTGGTCTGGCCGCCCGGACCCTGGGTCGTGTCGGTGTCCCCGCCCACGGGACCCTTGGGCGGGAGCACCCGGTACTGGTCGGGGTCCCAGGACCCGTAGCGGGAGCTGACCTCGATGTGGGTCGCGTCGGCCGCCTCACGGAGCGCGCTGCTGTACTGCTCCTCGCCCAGGTGGTCGACGAGCTTGGCCCGCCGCGCCACGTCCTCGATCAGCGAGCGACGCAGGTCGGCCGGGACCCCGTCGAGCTGGTTGCGCGCCTGTTGGCGGATGTTCTGGATGTCGGCGTCGGTGAGCTCGAGGCCCTCCTCGTCGAACACCTTCTCGCCCAGGATGAACTCGATGCGCGTGCCCAGCACCCCGGCCACGAAGCTCTGCGTGAAGCTGTCGGGCAGCTCCCCGGTGGGGGGTTCCTGGCCCGGGAGCTGAGCGAAGGCGTCGAGCTGGTCCTCGAAGTCGGACTGCGACACCGTCGTGTCCCCCACCCGCAGGGCGGCGGACTGCTCCGAGCAGCCGGCACCGACCAGGCCGGCGGCGGCAACGGCGGCGATGAGAAGGGTCAGGCGTCGACGGATGGACACGGAGGGAGATCGTAGGAGTGATCGGATCGTTGCACGAACCTGGTGGGGCGGCTCGCAACACGGCGCCGGAAATCGACGGCCCCCGACGCCGCTGGCTGCGTCCTCGTCCTCGCCGCAGCTACGGCTGCGCCTTCGTCCTGCGTCCTTGCCAGCGACGCCGGATGGCTCGCCGATTTCCGGGCGAGCGTTACGAGCCGCCCCACACCCCGGTGAGCAGTTCGGCGACGCGGGTGAGCGACGTGCGCAGGTTGTCCTCGCCGTCGACACCGCCCACCGCAAGGGCAGCGTCGACCGTGAGCCAGCGCAGGGGCGCCCACGGTGACTCGGGCCTGGCCTCGTCGGGCCGGCCGGTGGCCAGCACGTAGCGCACGTCGGCGTGCTCGTGCGCCGGCTCACCCCTCCCCGCGGGCACCGGGACCACCACCACGTGCACCGGCACCCGCCGCCCCGGGTCGGGCCAGCCCACCAGGTCGGGCAGCCCGGTCTCCTCCCGTGCCTCCCGGAGCGCGACCGCGAACGGATCGGTCTCGCCCGGATCGCCGTGGCCGCCCAGCTGCAACCACCCCCGCATGCGAGCGTGCCACCGGAGCAGCACGCGCCCGGTGGGGGGATGGACGACGATCGCCGATCCGGTGACGTGCAGTGGCGCCGGCCGGCTCCACGGGTCGCCGCCGCGCACCAGCGCGCGGATCCGCGCGACGTCGCCGGCCTCGTCGGGCGAGCCCGGCGAGAAGCCGTCGAGCGCGGCCAGGACCCCGTCCCCCGGCGTGACTCCCCGAGGCACCACTACGCCGCCACTTGCACCGGGAACAGCGACTCCAGCAGGCCGACCAGCTCGAGCGCGACGCCCCGCCCGCCCTTGACCGGCACCACGAGCTGCGCCAGGTCGGGCTTGTACACCGCCTTGGGCACGAGGCGCTTGAGGCGGATCTCCTCGGACACCTTGAGCTTCGCCGGCGAGAGCCGGGCGGTCCACGTGGGGGCGCCGAAGCCCGTGGTGCGGACGACATTGACCTCGCGGAGGTCGAGCCGCGCCGACTCGGCCCGCAGCCGGGCCACGTCGAGCAGGGCCGCCGCCTCCTCCGGCACCGGGCCGTACCGGTCCTCCCACTCGGCGCGGATGTCGGCGACCTCGGCCTCGGTCGTCACCGCCGCCAGGCGGCGATAGGCCTCGAGCCGCAGCTCCTCCTTGGGCACGTAGGCCTTCGGGAGGCTGGCGTCGAGCGGCAGGTCGAGCTTGATCTCGGCGGGCTCGCGCGCCTCCTCGCCCTTCAGCTCGGCGACCACCTCGTTCACCATCTGGCAGTACAGGTCGTAGCCGACCGCGGCGATGTGGCCCGACTGCCCCGTGCCCAGCAGGTTGCCGGCGCCGCGGATCTCGAGGTCGCGCATCGCGATCTTGAACCCCGAGCCCAGCTCGGTCGCCTCGCCGATCGTCTTCAGCCGCTCGTAGGCCTCCTCGGTGAGGGCACGGTCGCGGGGATGGAACAGGTAGGCGTAGGCCCGCTGCCCCGACCGCCCCACGCGGCCCCGGATCTGGTGGAGCTGCCCCAGCCCCAACAGGTCGGCCCGGTCGACCACCAGCGTGTTGACGGTGGGCATGTCGATGCCCGACTCGATGATCGTGGTGCAGACGAGCACGTCGTACTCGCCCTCCCAGAAGTCGAGCACCACCCGCTCGAGCGTCCCCTCGTCCATCTGGCCGTGGGCGACCGCCACCCGCGCCTCGGGCACCAGGTCGCGGACGCGGGCGGCGGCGTGCTCGATGTCCTGCACCCGGTTGTGCACGAAGAACACCTGGCCCTCCCGCAGCAGCTCGCGCCGGATGGCCTCGGCGATGGCCCGCTCGTCCTGCTCGCCCACGTAGGTGAGGATCGGCTGCCGCTCGGCCGGCGGCGTGTTGAGCAGGGTGAGGTCGCGGATGCCGGTGAGGCTCATCTCCAGCGTGCGGGGGATGGGCGTGGCCGTGAGCGTGAGGACGTCGACGCCGGTCCGCAGCTGCTTGATCTGCTCCTTGTGCGTGACGCCGAAGCGCTGCTCCTCGTCGACGACGAGCAGGCCCAGCCGCTTGAACCTGACGTCGGCGGACAGCAGCCGGTGGGTGCCGATCACCACGTCGACCTCGCCGGATGCGAGCCCCGCGATGACCTTGCGCGCCTGGCCGGGCGTGAGGAAGCGCGACAGGACCTCGACCCGCAGGGGATAGCCCGCGAAGCGATCGCTGAACGTCTGGTAGTGCTGCTGCGCCAGCAGGGTCGTGGGGACGAGAACGGCCACCTGGGTGCCGTCCTGCACCGCCTTGAAGGCCGCCCGGATGGCGATCTCGGTCTTGCCGAAGCCGACGTCGCCGCAGACGAGGCGGTCCATGGGGGCCGGCGCCTCCATGTCGGCCTTGACGTCCGCGATCGCCTTGTCCTGGTCCGGCGTCTCCTGGTACGGGAAGGCCTCCTCGAGCTCCCGCTGCCAGGGCGTGTCGGGGCTGAAGGCGTGGCCCGGCTCGCGCCGGCGCCTCTGGTACAGGACGACCAGCTCCTGGGCGATCTCGGCCACCGCCGCCCTGACCCTGGCCTTCGTGCGCTGCCAGCCGTCGCCGCCGAGCCGGTTCAGCGTGGGGGCCTCGCCGCCCGTGTAGTGGCGCACGGCGTCGATCTGGTCGGAGGGGACGTACAGGCGGTCGTCGCCCTTGTACTCGAGCAGCAGGTAGTCGCGTTCGACCCCGCCGATGGCCCGCTTCACCATGCCGCCGTAGCGGGCCACGCCGTGCTGGTGGTGGACGACGTAGTCGCCCACCTTGAGGTCGTCGAAGAAGCCCTCGGTGTCGCGCCGGCGGGGGCGGGCACGACGGTGGGCCCGGCGGCGGCCGGTCAGGTCGGACTCGGCCAGGATCGCCAGCTTCACGGCGTCGGACCGCAGCACCGTCCCCCGCTCCAGCGGCGCCACCACCACCTCGGCCGACACGTCCATGTCGCGCAGCCGCTCCCGCAGCCGCTCGGCCGACCCGTCGCCGTCGGCACCGACCACGACCCGGAACCCGTCTCGCTGCAGGCCGACCAGCCGCTGGATCAACGCGGAACCGTCGCCGACCACCGGGTCCCAGGCGGAGGCCAACACCTGGGGCGTGTCGGGGCTGTCGGGGACGTTCACGACGTGCCAGGCCGGCGCCCTGGTGTGTGCCAGCAGGCGGTCGAAGTCGAGGTGGAGTCGCGGGAAGCCGTGGTCGTGGGCCTGCTCGACGCGCCGCCCGGCCCGCGGCAGGTCGCCGACGGCGGTCGCGGCGCCGGCGCCGCCCCCGCCTCGGGCGCGGCGGCCGCGGTCGCCGTTGCCGGCGGCGCCCCACGTCACCGCCAGCGTGGCGGCGAGGTCGGCCTCCTCGGCCAGCAGGTCGGCGGCGCGGTCGCGCATCCGGCGGGGCTCGCACAGCAGCACCTGGGCGCCATCGCCGACGATGTCGAGCAGGACGCGCTCCTCCCTGGTCAGCCACGGCAGCCACGACTCCATGCCGTCGAAGACGAGGCCCTGCGCCAGCCGTTCCCACTGCTCCCGGCCCCACGGCTCGAGCCCGACGAGCCGCTCGGCCCGCTCGCGCACCTCGGGCGTGGGCAACAGCTCGCGGCAGGGAAAGATCTCGACGCTCGGGAGGTCCGCGAGCGAGCGCTGGTCGGCCACCGAGAACTCGGTCAGGCGGTCGACCTCGTCGCCCCACAGGTCGACCCGCACGGGACGGTCGGCGGTGGACGGGAACACGTCGACGATGGAGCCCCGGACCGCGACCTCACCCCGGTGCTCCACCATGTCCTCGCGGCGGTAGCCGGCGAAGACCAGCTCGGACACCAGCTCGTCGCGATCGAGCTCCTGTTGACCCTGGCGCACCACCACCGGCTCGACGTCCTCGACGTGGGGGCCCAGCCGCTGCACGAGCGCCCGCACCGACGCCACGACCACCGCCGGCGCTCGCTCCGGGTCCCGCAGCCGCCACAGCACCCGGGTGCGCCGCCCCATGGTCTCGACGGCCGGGCTGACCCGCTCGAACGGCAGCGTCTCCCACGCCGGGAACAGCTCGACGGCATCGTCGCCCAGGTACGCGGTGAGGTCGTGCGCAAGGCGTTCGGCCTCGGAGGACGTGGGCACGGCCAGGACGATCGGGCGGCGGCTCGTGAGCCCGGCCAGGCCGGCGGTCACGATGGCCCGGGCCGACTCGGCCACGGCCACCGTGGCCGAGGTGCGCCCGAGCACCTGCGCCAGGGCCGGCTCGTCGCGGAGCAGCCCCGGCAGGGCGTGGAGGGGCGCGTGCGTGCGCGCCTCTGCGGGTGCAGGGGCGGGGGTCATAGCGGTTCAAAGCTATCGGGCTGGGCTGACGGTTGAGCCCCGGTGTTGAGCCGCCGGCGAGCGCCGTGCGCGTAGCCTGACGATCCGTGAGCGAGCAGGGCACGATGCCACCGGTGTTCGACGACGAGGCCGCGGCGCTGGCGGTGTTCCAGAAGGACCTCGGCGAGTGGGACGTCGAGCTGGAGGTGACGCCCTACCCCGGCGCCGAGGCCAACCGCACCACCGGCGTCGCCGACAACCGGCTGGTGGCCGGCCGCTGGCTCGTCAGCGACCTGACGACCGACTCGGGGTTCTCGGGCCACGGGGTCTACGGCTGGGACCCGGCGCAGCGCGCCTACGTGGGCATCTGGGTCGACGCCATGAGCGGCGGCATCGCGCAGGCAACCGGCCGCTGGGACGAGGCGTCGCGGACCATGACCTACGACTTCGAGGTCGAGCTCCAGGACCAGATGGTGCGCTACAGCGAGGTCACGCAGGAGCTCGAGGACGGGGTGCGTCAATACCGCAACCTCCGGACCATGCCCGACGGCAGCCAGCACGAGGTCATCCGCGCCACGCACCGCCGGCGGGGCTGAACACACCACGGCGTCGGACCGGTGAGCTAGCTTCGCCGGGATGCGCCGGCTCGCCGGACGATGGCGCGTGATCGCAACCGCGGCCCTGGTGAGCGGGGCGGCCGGCTGCAGCCTCCCGTCGTTCGGGGCGCCCGATCCCAAGTCCGAACAGGGTGACAGCATCTTCTCGCTGTGGCAGGGCTTCTTCGTCGCCGCCCTGGCCGTCGGCGCCCTGGTGTGGGGGCTGCTGATCTTCGCGATCCTGCGCTACCGCCGGCGCAACGACGAGGTCCCCGACCAGACCCAGTACCACATCCCGCTCGAGATCTTCTACACGGCCGCGCCGGTCGTGGTGGTGGCGGTGCTGTTCGGCGTCAGCGTGGCGACCGAGCGCAACGTCAACGCGCTCGACCCCGATCCGGCGGCGCAGATCGACGTGATCGGCTTCCAGTGGTCGTGGCAGTTCCACTACCGGGACGAGGACATCACGATCACCGGCGAGCCCGGGGTGCCGCCGGAGATGGTCATCCCGGTGGGCCAGCCGACCGCGCTCCGGCTGGTCTCCGCCGACGTCGCCCACTCGTTCTGGGTGCCCGACTTCCTGTCGAAGCGCGACCTCATCCCCGGCGTCCACAACGAGATCGACGTCACCCCGACCGAGGAGGGCGAGTACGTCGGCCGCTGCGCCGAGTTCTGCGGCCTCGACCACTGGCGGATGACCTACTCGGTGCGGGTCGTGTCGCAGGACGAGTACGACGCCTGGGTCGCCGAACAACAGGCAGCCGAAGACACGGACGACGGCACGGCCGCCGAGGGATCGAGCTCGTGACCACGGTCGAGGAACGGCCGCCGGTCGCCGAGGAGCCGCCGGAGCCCGAGCACCGGGCGCAGGGGCTGCTGGCGTTCGTCACCAGCACCGACCACAAGCGCATCGGCATCTCGTACATGGCCACGGCCTACGCCTTCTACCTGCTCGGCGGCGCCCTGGCCGTGGTCATCCGCTCGGAGCTGTACGAGCCGGGTCAACAGGTCGTGTCGCAGGGTCGCTACAACGAGATCTTCACCATGCACGGGAGCATCATGTTGTTCCTGTTCCTGGGCCCCTTCGCCTTCGGCCTGGCGAACTACTTCGTGCCGCTGCACATCGGCGCCCGCGACATGGCGTTCCCGCGGCTCAACGCCCTGTCGTACTGGTTCTACCTGTTCGGTGGCATCACGATGGTGAGCGGCTTCCTCACCGCCGACGGGGGCGCCGACTTCGGCTGGACCGGTTACACGCCGCTGTCGGACATCGTGCGCTCCCCGGGCATCGGGGCCGACCTGTGGATCATCGGCGTCGCCCTCACCGGGCTCTCCGGGATCCTGACCGCCGTCAACATCGTCACGACCGTGGTGTGCATGCGGGCGCCGGGCATGCGCATGTTCCGCATGCCGATCTTCACCTGGAACATGCTGGTGACAAGCATCCTCGTGCTCATCGCCTTCCCGGTGATATCGGCGGCGGCCGTCATGCTGTTCAGCGACCGCCAGCTGGGGTCGCACATCTATGACGCGACGGTGCACGACGGCATCGCGGGTTCGCCGATCCTGTGGCAGCACCTGTTCTGGTTCTTCGGCCACCCGGAGGTCTACATCCTGGTGCTGCCGTTCTTCGGGATCATCACCGAGGTCCTGCCGGTGTTCTCGTGGCGGCCGGTGTTCGGCTACGCGGGACTCGTTTTCGCCACCATGGCGATCGCCGCCCTGTCCGTCGGCGTGTGGGCCCACCACATGTTCGCCACCGGCGCCGTTCTGCTGCCGTTCTTCACCGGGTTCTCGATGCTGATCGCCGTGCCCACCGGGGTGAAGTTCTTCAACTGGATAGGCACGATGTGGGGCGGGAGATTGACGTTCCCGACCCCGATGCTCTTCGCCCTCGGTTTCCTGTTCACGTTCCTCCTGGGTGGGCTCACGGGCGTGATGCTGGCCTCGGCGCCCATCGACTTCCACGTGCACGACAGCTATTTCGTCGTGGCACACATGCACTATGTGCTGTTCGGCGGGTCGGTGTTCGCCCTCTACGCCGGCATCTACTACTGGTGGCCGAAGGTCACGGGGCGGGTGCTCGACGAACGTTGGGGCAAGGTCCATTTCTGGATGACCCTCGTGGGCTTCCACCTGACCTTCTTCGTGCAGCACATCCTGGGGCTCGAGGGCATGCCCCGGCGGGTGGCCGACTACCTCGACAGCGACGGCTTCACCGGGCTCAACCAGGTCTCGTCGATCGGGGCGTTCCTGCTGGCGGCCTCGACCCTGCCGTTCCTGTGGAACGCGGTCCAGACCCTGCGGGGACGCCTCGGCACCGTCGCGGGCGACGACCCCTGGGGTGGGCACACCCTCGAGTGGACGACCACCTCGCCGCCCCCGGCCGAGAACTTCGTCGAACCGCTGCCGCCGATCCGCTCGCAGCGCCCGGCCTGGGACCTGCGGCACGCCGCGGACGCCGGGGGGCGGCCCGGTGCCTGAGCCGTCCGCCCCCGGCGCCGAGGGACCCGGCGGCCACGGGGCCCGGCCACGGGTCGACGACCGGGCGGTTCCCTGGCGGGTGTTCCTCGCCGTCGGTGCGTTCGTGCTGGTGCTGGGCGCCATCTACTGGGCCACGGCGTACGAGGAGAGCGGCACGGTCATGCTGATCGTGGCCGGGCTGCTGTCGCTCTGGATCGGCGCGTACCTGTGGTTGCGGGCGCGCACCCCGGAGCCCGTCGAAGGGGCGGACGCGGCGGCGGCGCCCCGGCCGGAGGAAGTGGCGCCCTACCTTCCGCACGCCAGCGTCTGGCCGTTCACGATCGGGCTCGGCGCCGCCACCATCGCCAACGGCCTGGTGCTGGGCACGTGGCTGATCGTCCCCGGGGCGCTGGTCATGGTCCTGGGCATCGCCGGCTTCGTCCGCCAGACGCGCCGCCGGGACTGAGCTCAGCCCCGCACGGTGACGGTCTCGACCAGGTCGGCCTCGATCTCGGCGTCGGTGAAGGCCACGTCGCGCCACTCCTTGGCGGAGAACGCCTCGGTGGACTCGGTGTAGATGTCGCTGGAGCGGTCCTCGGTCTCGCCGTACGTGAGGAAGACCCGGGCCTGCGGCCCATCGTCGGTGAACGCGAGCGCCATGAGGAACGACGTGCCGTTGTTGATCGGATAGCCGGCCTCCCCACCGACGCTGGCGAGGGACGAGCCGGGGACGAGCGTCTCGCGCTCGGGCCGGGCGAGCGCCGGGTCGAGGATCGAGGGCTCCGTCCCCCACCCGACGACGTTGGTGGTCCCGTCCCGGGCGGTACCGCCGTGGATGGGGATGCGCTCGCCGTCCCGCAGTGCGAATTGCACCTGGCCGAGCGTGGCGTGGGCCGCGAACCCGGCGGCCTCGAGCGACTGGACCGCGCGGGCCAGGTCGACCAGCACGGGATCGGGGGCGCCGCCGCCGGGCGCCGGCGCCAGCCCGGCCGGGGTGTCGACCGGTCGCTCGGGGTCGAAAGGCTCGGCCCACAGGGCCCCGGCGCGGGTCAGGTCGGCGCTGTCGACCCTGGCGAGCAGCTCGCGCCACAGGGGCGGTCCGGCCCGGTCGACGTCGTACACGCCGTCCCATCCCGCCAGGACCCGGCACGCAGGGGCAACGTCGACCCGGGCGGCCGGCAACGGGGCCGGACTGTCGCCGCCCGCCGGTTCCTGCGCCGGCACGTCGACGGTCGTCGCCCCCCGGCAGCGCTCGACCACCGACTCGAGCAGCACGCGTGAGGTGTAGCCCCGGTTCTGCACGGTGGCCGCCGCGAGCTCGTCGAGCGTGAACTGCCCGTCCTCGCCGGCGGGGCCCGTCGTCGTCGTGTCCCCGAGCACCACCGCGTTCTCCCGGGTCCGCGGCGAGCGGGCCGTCCGCTGGGCACCGTGGAGTGGCGAGTAGTCGCCCTCCAGCATCTCCGTGGCGTGCGGCATCCAGAACGAGTCGTTGGCGTTGAAGACGTAGTCGTCCCGTTCGACCATGGGCTGCTCGGCGGCGGGCACGAGTCCGGGGTCGCGGGCGCCGTCCTCGTCCACCCACTCGTAGACCGGATCCGACCCGTCCAGCAGCACGGCGCCGTTGTCCCTGGCGATCGCCACGATCGGATCGGACTCGAGCGAGGCCTCGTAGGCGGCGATCGCCTCGTCGGACAGGTTGGGCGTGGCGGACGTGTCGGCGTACCAGGCGCGCCCGTCGTCGGACACCGCGATGGTGTTGAAGAGCGGCACGCCGTTGACCTCTTCGTGCACGTCGATGAACTCGTCGAGGTCGTCGGCCCGCAGCATGCCGAGGTACTGGTCGACGAACTCGTCGTTGTCGACGTTGGCGTCGCGGTAGGTGATGGTGGCGGCGTCGGTCCAGCCGAAGCCCGGGAAGTCGATGATCGGCCCGTAGTGGCTCGACCACATGGTCCTGGTGACCTCGCCGAGCCGACCGTCGTCGCCGCGCACCTCCACGGTCACGTCCTTGGAGGTCATCTCCCGCCGGCCGTCGCCGTAGACGTACGTGGTCGGCGCCCCGGGGACGAGCTCGAGCCTGTAGGCGGTGAAGCGGTTGCCCGCCGAGACCGTGTGGGTCCACGCGAAGTTCTCGGTGAAGCCGATGCCGATGCCGGGCAGCCCGGAGAGCTGCACCCCGTAGGCGTCGAGCTCGCCCGGGATGGTGAGGTGGACCTCCCAGAATCGCAGCGCGCCCTCCCACGGGAAGTGCGGGTTGGCGACGAGCATGCCGCCGCCGTCGGCCGCGCGGTCCCTGCCGATCGCCCAGCCGTTCGAGCCGAGGTCCTGCGGTGCCGGCACGACCGCAGACCCCGCGGTCTCGCTCGACGACGACGTCGTGGTCCCGCCGGTGCCCTGGGGCGGCTGGGCGCCGGCGATGAAGCTGGTGAGGGCCCCGCCGCTCGCCTGCAGGGCGACCGACTGTGCGTAGGCGTAGACCTCGACCGGCTCCAGCGGGCGAACCCATTCCTCGCCGGCGCACCATCCCACCAGGCCGCCGACACCCACCTC
>Ga0081455_10002067_pt1 | contig 23985 bp, 21 predicted proteins | sample TabmetS3T2R1_FD_70207 | JGI IMG/M metagenome (GOLD analysis project Ga0081455, IMG submission 70207) | Tabebuia heterophylla rhizosphere microbial communities from the University of Puerto Rico - S3T2R1 | ecosystem: Host-associated > Plants > Roots > Rhizosphere ...
GGTGATCATCGACAGCTCGCTCGAACCGTTACAGATGACGGGGCGTGACGACGTGCGGGTGATCAGCTTGCCTCCAGGTAGGAAGGTCGGTAGCAAGCGGAACATAGCCCTCCAAGAATCACATGGTGAGATTATTACCTGGTTCGACGACGACGACTGGCAACATACCCACAAACTCGCCTGGCTCGTCGAGGCGCTCCACAATGGCGTGCTATACGCCGGAGCGTGCGGCGGCTGGTTTGTGGAGCTGGCGGGATGGCGGTGTGCTCCGTATCGTGCGCCGAAGGGCGGCATGGTGTTTAACAGCGCAGGGTTCCGGAGGGAGGCGGTCCTGACGCTGCGGTTCCGAGAGGATGTTGTGCGAGCCAGCGACTGGCATTGGATGCGGGAGATGGCCAAGCACTACCGTGGTAAAGCAACGCTTCTAGAGCGGGACGATATGTTCTTCTGGTTGTGCCATAACCAGAATATCAGCAATGCGGCGACAAAGAAGCATTTTTCTGAACCCTTGGACCTCCTCAAGAAGCGGATTGGTGCGGAGGCGTGGGGCGATACGGACGATGCACTTGACGCCCTGCGGAGGCGGCTACACGCTGCAGAGAGGACCAGGACTGGAGACCGTCGCCTGGGGCACGGCACCGCCGTCCGCATACCAGCGGCCAATTCCAAGCCGTGGCATGAGCCGCGTCGCAACAATGATGCTGCTGAGGGCTCAAAAGGATATCCCCCTGTGGGGCTGATGATCAACGCCACCGTGATGGATGTCCCCTTTCTCGACATCACGGTACGGCACATGATTGCTCAGGCACGTTATCCCTTTACAGAGCGGACGCTTGTGGTGGATCGTTCGCCTGCCTTTCCTGGCAAATTCCGTGCGCGCCCGGGAGCAACCCCAAACGAACTGGACCGAGTTCTGAAGCAGCTTCTCACCGATGGGGTTGTGGACCATATCCGAGATGTAGACACAACCCCTTCTCGGTTTCAGGAGATCATGGAGCGCTATTTTTGGAAGGATGCCCATCGGGTCCCGTACTATGCGGCAGACGGCGGCCCGATCTACAGCATACTTTTTGGTATCGAGTCGATGGCCACAGACCTGGTACTACAGATGAACGCCGATATCTTGTTCCACTCTGGTCCCGACAGCTGGGTGGAACAAGCCCTACAGTGCATGGTGCGTGACCCTCGACTCTGGCTCATGATGACCCACCCAGGCCCGCCAGCTGGACCACCCGGCCACAGCCTTGGATCGCGAAACGCCCGCCTTGCAACCTGGGACGCTGCACTCCGCATCTGGCGTTTCCGCCATGCAACGGCTCGCTACTGTCTTTGTGATCGCCGGCAGCTCTACCATCGGTTGCCCATCGTTTCCGTGGGCCATGGGTGTGCGCCTCTGGAACAGTGTATCAGCCTCGCACTCAAACGACATGGCGCATTTCGAGGGAATCTCGGAGACCTCTCAAGCTGGCACCTCCATGCCTGGTATCACGGGCACCCTTTTCCACTCTGGGCTCGTGCGTTGATACGGGCGATAGAAGTCGGGCGTTTTCCCCAGTTTCAGCGAGGCGATTATGACCTGCGGCTGGACCGAGCACGGGATCGTCGGGAATGGGGGGCATTGCTGCAGGGGATAGTCGAAGATGGTCCTATGGAAACGAAATCGCTGTTCAGTGTTGGTGCGAATCTGTCTCCACATAACTCCCAAGAAATGGCAGAATTGCAAGTTTCGACAGCGGGAACCAGCGCGACACGGCAGCTCGATACAGAAGCAAGCAATGTGCGCACAGACGCACGCCATCAGGACAATGTTGCCAACCGTACCAATGGGGCACCCCTTGCAGTCGTCATCCCCATCCGCAACCGTGCCGGCCAGCGAGTGCGGAACGCACTGCGAAGCCTGAACTGGCAGGAGGCCGGGCGCCCCGCACAGGTGCTCGTGGTCAGTCACGGGAGTCAGCCAGAGGTCGACAGAGAACTGTCAAAGCTCTGCGATGAAGAGGCAGCCACCCTGATCGTTGTTGGTGATCCATCCCAACCGTGGAACAAGCCGTTGGCCCTCAATACAGGGATTCGCACCACTCTGCCCGATGTACCCTTCGTTATGACCATGGACGCGGACATGATTTTAGCGCCCAATTTCCTCGGGGTCGTCGTCGAGCGCCTGAGCAAGGAACCGCCGGCATTAGTCTTGTGTCGGACTGCCGATTTACCGCCCCATGACTTGCTACCGTGTTCCTGTGAGCAACTGCTGGGTGCGTTTGATGCGCTCCGCGCAGTGACCCAATTGCGGCCCCGCTCCGCCTCTGGTGGGATCCAGGCTGCCCGGCGCGCGTTCTTCTTTGATATTAAGGGTTATGACGAAGACCTGTTATGGTGGGGAGCAATGGATGGTGACCTGGTCAATCGGGCGCGTTTGATGCGATTGAAAATCGCCTGGATCGAAGACCATACTGCGATGCTCCACCAATGGCATCCGCGCAAGCACGCTGTGCTGAATGGCCACAGGGAAATCGAGCAGGCCAAGCAGGCGTGGCTATACAATCACCAGCTTGTCCAATCACGCTCGAAGCTCACACGACGGAACCCTCATGGGTGGGGCGGAGTGGCTGAATAGGGTGTTGGGGCACAGAAACATCATGAGCATGGGATGTTTCACTGATCGGCACGCAGGAACGAACTGCCAGCCGCTCGCTCACAAGAGCACTGGGTACGCACGCACGCAGGCAGGCTGGGAGGCAGTATGAAAACAGCTAAATCCCACACTATTCTGATCATAGAACCCGACGCACAGTTCCGCGAGGAACTGTATAACTTCCTGCTCGCTGCTGGCTACGAGCAGGTGACGGCCACTGACAGCTTGACCACTGTCTTGGAGTCCATCCGCCATGCGGCGTATGACGTCATCCTCGCGGCCGCCGCAGCACCTGGGGCTGGCGGCTTACAAGTCACGCAAGACATCGCGGCCTTGAGCCCCACAACCAAGACCATTCTCATGATCAACGCGGAGGACCAGGACGCCTGGCAGCAACGCGCCGTACAAGTGATCGGCGTGCATTTCCTGCTCAAGATGACCTTTGCATACAACGTGCTGTATCTACTCGCAGACTGCGCCTAGCTGCGACTGGCGGTATCTGTGATGTGTAGTTGGTTCTGCCCCACAGCATAACCTTGCCCTATATGAGGTTGCGCTATGGAGGCTTTGGGAAACAGCCCATGCGCCCATGGCATGAGTCATTGGGCGCTGAGCCTGGGAGGTCCCTATGCAAACTACAGCTCATCCTGCCATCCCCTCAGGAGAGCCCCGTGACCTCTGCACCGTCTTGATGGAAAACGTGAGCGAAGCCGCCTTCGTCATCGAGCCACGCACTGGGCACGTGCTCGAGGCGAATCATCAGGCGGCAAATGTGCTGGGGTATTCGATGGCAGAACTGCTGGCGCTGCAGACCCATCACATCTTCTCCTCGGGGACCGAGTGCTTGCAGCACATCCCCACGGCCAACGGCGTTGCCTCACACGCCGTTGGCACGCTCGTCACCAAGCAGGGGCACAGTCTATGGCCTATAGTGGCCACATATACGGTGGCGCATCGCGGGCGAGCTGCCGTGCTCGTCATTGCTCGTGATGGAGGGCCAACGGCCACGTTAGCACCAAGCAAGCCAGCGTCTGCCATAGTCCCAGACGTGGCAGAGCGGACCGCAGAGCCCGAGGAGGTGATCGAGACCACGTTCACCGTCCCGAGCATTATCGGGCGGAGTACGCCCATCCGCGATGTGTGCCGCTTGATTGGCCTGGTCGCCCAGACGGATACCACCGTGTTGATTCAGGGCGAGAGTGGCACCGGCAAAGAGCTCGTCGGCCAGGCGATCCATTTTCACAGCCGTCGCACGAAGCGTCCCTTGATCAAAGTCAATTGCGCGGCGTTGACTGATACCTTACTGGAGAGCGAATTGTTCGGGCACAAGCGCGGGGCGTTCACCGGTGCGATTCAAGACCGCAAGGGGCGTTTCACCCTGGCGGACAGCGGCACGATTCTCCTGGATGAAATCAACAGCTTGTCGCTTGCCGGGCAGGCGAAGTTGTTGCGCGTGCTGCAAGAAAAAGAGTTCGAGCGGGTCGGGGATTCGACCACGGTGCATGTGGATGTGCGCGTCATCGCCATTACGAATACCGATCTCGTCCAGGCGATACGCGAAGGGCGTTTCCGGGAAGATCTGTACTACCGGCTGAACGCCTTCCCCATTCATCTGCCACCACTCAGAACGCGGCAAGTCGATATCTCCCTGCTGGCGCACCACTTTTTGACCAGCTATGCGGCCGCGCTGCGCAAACCGATTACGGCCATTACTCCCGAGGCCCTCGCCTTGCTGATGGACTACGCCTGGCCTGGGAACGTGCGGGAGCTAGAAAACACCATCGAGTACGCCGTGATTTTAGAGAAAGGCCCGGTCCTGCGCGCGGCGAGCCTCCCCGATAAATTGCAGCCGCACACTACTGTGCACCCGTCGCTCAAAGAACGCCTCGAGCTGGTTGAGAGACAAATCATTCTGGAAGCATTACACACATCCAATGGCGTGAAGACTCGTACGGCGGCGCTCCTGGGCATCGACCGCCGGAACCTGACGTACTTTCTGCATAAGCATGGGATCCAGACGCCATCCTTGCACGCCTGAAAGCGTGGGAGAGGCTCATGCGTATAGGAAAATCAATCCCTCTTTTACAGCACCGTCGGGAAGGCACCCCCTGGCTTAAATCCACTGCAATTCAAGTGCGCGAAGAGGTACTGTATGACATGCGCGTCGTGCTGGGTGCGACGCGCATGCGGGAGGCTATGTACTCAGGCGCCTGCTGCTCGAAGAACTCCGTAAGCAGTGTGGCGAGTTTGCGAAAGGATCGTAGCTAGAGCCTAAACGGTGGCGGTCACTCCGGTGACGAACCGACACAGCAATAATGAGCAGGAGCCTCTCAATGTATATACGAACCAGCGAAGGCTCAGTACGCGGGACGATGCAATACAGCTTGGGCGAGCCAACCGCATCCGCTCGCGAGGCGGAACGGCGCTTCAAGCGCGTCGCGGATCTGGTCACTAAAGGTCTTAAGCTGGCCAAATCTGCGATCCCGCAACTCTCGACCCACCAGCAAGAACTCCTGGGCTTCATGATGTCGCCGTTGGAGAATTTCTTCCCGCGCGGGCACGGCCTCGTCGACGCTCAAGGCAAGGTCCTCCGGCAATCGCAGCCAGCGACGGTCATGGTGCCCGTGCTTGCAAAGGACGGTTCACGCTGGCCGTTTGAACATCGCGTCAGGCTTTACCTTACTGATCAGATTCCGGATCGCACAGTTCGCGGCCAACATCTTACTGGGATCTTCAGTAGCATTCGCCTTTTTGCTCGGGCGTTGCACGACGCGCCTCCGCGTAGCGCCGTCCTGGTTGCCCTGCATGAGATGACTCACATGATGTTCGCGATGATCAAGCGTTTTGAACAGCGGTTCGGCGCCGAAACAGCGACGCGTTTTCTCTCCCGACAACCATGGCGGATGCTCGTTCTCAGCGGGTTCGCGACACATCGCCAGCGTCTCGAAGCGCATGTGCGTGAATTGCTGCGTGTCTTGCCCATCCCGATGCAGTCAGCGGAGCTAGCTGCATCGCTGGTTGAAGAGGCGTTCGCCTACGTCTTCGGTGATGTCGTCGACGAAGCAATCGCGCGACTGTCCCGTGGCCCAGTTCTGAGCGGCGGGCTTTCTCCGGAACAGTTCATCAGGGACTACGTGCTCGAACGCGGTTTCAACGTGACTGCGCAGCAATTGAAGTCTGCAGCAGTTCAGCAGATCTTCCAGCGCATGACGGGCGATGTCGCCGCCCTGGCAGCCGCCCTCCGGGCGCATATCGACGGCTGATGGGAATGGAGGTATTCGGGTGTACATCACGACGACTCTGGCAGACACGCGATCGACAGGAAGTTTCCAGCCACCCTTTAGCTCGGCGGAAAGGAATATCACTGAGAACGACGCCTGGCACATTTTTACGATTCTCGTGGGCCCTTCGCCGTGGCAGCAGTTATTGCAACGCAATCTTGATGCGCACAAGAAGGACCTTCCCGCAAAGCCGATGCGAATTGTCACTGATGGTGAGTTTGCCAGAACGTATCGGGGAATCTTTGGACAGTCTCCCCCTGTAGACGCTCAAGGATTTGTCGATCGCCGGAACGCCACCATTTACTTGCGAGAGTTTCCTGTAAAAAACTTAAACCAGACAAAGGTTGGTCTAGCCGTACACGAAGCTGTTCATCTATTCTCGCATCCCCCAGGAAAGTCAAATCGGCTGAGAGCCACCGTTTACGAGCTCCTAGGACAAGGTTTGCTTGAAGGCCTGACGCAGATCATTACCGAGGATATCCAAGCAGCGCAGGGTATTAGTCCTTTGCGCGTTCAGTGGCAGGCTTACAAGCAGTACATCCCTGTTGCGCGCAAGTTTATGCAGGCTTTTACACCCGTTCTAGTAGGGGATGCCTATTTCAATGGGAGTGTGACTCCACTGATAAACGCGATAACCAGGAGATGGACTATTGATGGCTTCCGAAGAGTGCGGCAGCTTACCAATCAGGGACAAACGCAACAAGCCTTGCAATTGATCGATAGTCTGGAACAGACATATCTGAAAGCGTCAAAACCGCGAGTAATCGGGTTTCGGCAGATTTTCAGATAAGAACCAATATCAACAACAAACTTCACTGTCCCCTATGTGCTGTTTTAAACAAGGGTTCCAACCATAGCGGCAATGGCAGGATAGGGCGGGCGCCGCTGCGTGCTGAAGCGGGTCCAACATATATGAGGCTGTGAGCACGATGATACACTCTGACGTACGTCGGGAGTTTCGCTCCTATCACTCCTTTGCCTCACTGTACGATCGGCTTCTTGGCGATCGAATGTTTCCGCTCGTCCGGCGCAACTTCGAGTGGCGCGTGCGCTGCTACGCTATTCGCTACCGCTCGATGGCTGAGGTGGCCTGTGGCACGGGGACATTCCTGCTCGCCTTCACCCAACCAGGTCAGCGCGTTTTCGGAGTGGATCAGTCTCGCGATATGCTCGCTATCGCGCGCCGTAAGAATGGCTCCATGGGAGGACGATATTATGTACGTGCGGGTATTTGAACGGCCAGGACTATCACAAGACGTCGAAGCGCAAAAGCGAGAGATCAAAGAATTAGAGCGCCGTCTTGTGCGCGCTAAAGAGAAAATCGAGAAGCCATTCAATCCTTTCTTAGGCGAGGCCTTACCGCAAGGTGTATTAAAACGAGCGGGATTGACGACCGAAAGGTGGGCAGACCAAAAAACACCGGCGTTGATCCAAGCCGCGCTGGAGCAAAGCCGCGTGCTTAGACCTTTCATAGCGCATAAGCTCGGAAAAATAACCGTCTCTAAAAACTATCATCACTACGGGTCTGATCCTGAGTTCGTCTACGCATACTTAAAGGTGAATAAAATCGTTGTCCCCCCTGGTTCACAAGAGAAGGCGTTGACTGACAACGTCCGCGCGTTTTACCACCGCCCCACGGACTCGATTCACCTGCGACCGCGCACACACTTTGGCGCAGTACTCCAAATGGTCATCATCAAGTTCTCGTCCCCGGGTTTTGGCGGTTTCTTTGGTGAGTCCCTGGCCAGTGGTGTCGGTCTGCACTTCACAAATCTCGTTCTTGAGGAACAGGACCTTGATCGGATGAAATCTGTGGACCTTAAAGAGCCATTGAGTTGCGCGACAGACCTGGTAGGTGTGGCCGGACTCAGCCTGGTCGGTATGGCGTATTTTCAAACTCATTTGGATTTGATGAACCACCTCACTACGAAACTCAGCATAGGTCCTGTTCGCATCGACGAACTCACAAGAGACAGTCTCTGCAAGACATTACTGTTACGCACTGCAAGGTTCGCTAGCCATCAGGTCAGGAACATGGTGGGAGTCGGAATGACGGGGCCAGGATCGGTGCGGCTCTGGATGCGCACGGACATCCCCGGCATTCACGAACTGCAGATCCTCGGAGGTTCAAGTGTCACCAGGAGTGTGAAAGTAGAGATCCCTGCCAGGCCAGAAGGCGACAACACGGCGGTTATTCCGTATCCCGGATCCACCGGACAGCCGCCTCTCAATCCCTTGACGAGGTATCGCTATCGCATCGTCCGCACTGGCGACGGGGAACCCTTGGGAGAAGGATCCTTTGAAACGCCGCCAGGCCGCGATGGCGATACACCCCAGAAGGTTGTCATCGGATTGTTGAGTTGTCATCAACCCTTCACGGAGCGAGGAACGATTTCCCCGGAAGCGGATCGGATGCTGCGCGTGCTGCCGAGGATTCTCCGGGAAAACGATGTAAAACTCGTGCTCCCGTGCGGGGATCAGATGTACGCTGACGAACCTGGAATTTTTTCGCTGTTTAATTTTAAGAACCCCTACTTGATCCGGCAAGCCTTCCCCAACCGGAAGGTTGTCCCCAAGAATATTTGCGAGTGCACAGACAAGGAGGTCCGCCGTTTGTACCACCTTCGCTACCGCACGTTCTGGTCCATGCCCGCCATCCGAAATATGTACGCGAACTATCCCTGCTACCCCATACTGGACGACCATGAAATCAAGAATAGTTGGGGGAATGATCCGAAACATGCCGGAGACGATTATAAGAACGTCAAGAAAGGAGCGTTAGAGGCTTACCTTGACTACCAAGCTTCAAGTGTCCTTCCGCAGCAGCCGACATTGGGAATGCGCAAGCAGACCGGCTCATTCCATTACGACTTTAGTTACGGCAACATTGGGGTCTTTGTCTTGGATATCCGCTCGCAGCGTTACAACCTTCTCCCTCGCGGCCGACAGATATTTAGTCCAGCGCAATTCAATGACCTGCGGCTTTTCCTTCACAATAATAGACACAAGAAGGTGTTGCTCATCGTGTCTAGTGTTCCGGTCGTGTTTGTGCCTGGCGGATTGGCGGATGTCGGGGCGAAGCCCAAGCCGGACACTTTTTTCGATCATTGGTCACATTCCTCAAACCGTCCGGCCCGCGACGCACTTCTGAGCTTGTTGCATGCACATCAGCAGGCTCATCCCAACCAGCGTGTCGCCCTCGCCTGTGGGGATGTCCACATAGGGAATGCGTATGGCATCCACTGGCGTGGAGGAAACAAGCCCAGGCTTTACCAGTTCACGTCTAGTGCGCTCACGGCCCGGGAGAGCCGTATGGATTACTTTAAGATCGGAGTGGGCCAGGAGCTAGCAACGTGGACGACCGTCGATTGTCCTCCCACGCCGTTTGGCGGGCCCTGCTCTGGGCGAATCGACCATTTGCCAGGAGGGAAGAATCCCTTCACCGGGCCGAACATTGGACTCATCGAAGTCCAACGCTTGGGGGATGTCTCCAACCTCAAATTCAAACTGATTGGTTACCACCCTAAGGAGGATCGGCCGGTCACGTACTTCGAAAGTGGGTGGTTGGGCTGATCGGAGCTACGAATGCAGACAAATCCGATCGGAAAGATGGCCTCATGAATCTTCATTGTGCTTCAGTGAGGGGCTATACAAGGCCATCTCGGGCCGGTTGCTGCACGCGCACCGTGACCACCTGCACGTCGCCAGGGGGGGAGGGAAGTATCCAGACTCGTTGCTGGAGAGGAGGGAGAGAACTGATGTACATTCATTTGCACGGTTTGGCACAGCCTCGGGGCCCGTTGCCGCAGCCTGTAATTCCAGGACCACCGCCGCCAGTCCCGATGCCCACCAATCCACAGGTACGAAAAAAGTGGTGTCCCGAACTTCGCAAGATTCGCAGTGATACGTGTGCGTCCTACCAACCGCAAGAGATTGCCATCTCGCACACCGCGTCAGGACATTTAACCCCGGATGTTGTCTTAGTACCACCAGGGCCGCTGGGACCAAACGGCAATATCAGGTGTCGATACTTAATCATACGTGACTTCGGTGTCGATTGGCGGCATGTCAAGCTGGCCGCGAGAAATGAGCAGTTGTTCAAAGATATGCTGAACAGATTCGAAGCTGACAAATCATTGCTGTTCCGGATTGTTGGGTACAGCGATTGTGTGGGTGTTGAACGGAATAACTTCCTTTTACGTAGAGGGAGAGCCCGAAACGTTTTCAAACTCTTAGGGGCAAGCGCACGTAGCCGTGTCATGGCGGTGACCGTCGCCCCACCGCAAACGTTTTTGACAGACAATGCAACGATTGCCGCACGGGCGCACAACCGTGCGGTGGTGATCGAAGTCTTTGTGAACGCGCAGCAGGCCACGTAGGGTTGATAGTCGTGTCCCGTGATCTGTTGCGGCATTCCAACATACAGGAGCAAGACGATGCCGACTATTACCATCACCTCAAATGACGGCCAGCTGAACTCTGCCTCCGCGGTTCTGGAAGTGAGCGCCACCAACCCGGAATATAACCAACCCGCATTGCGGATCAAACAAGCAGGTGAACGTGGCGGTGCGGCCTCGATCAGGATCGATGACCCGAATCCGGACATCGAGTTTGTCGAGACTGGCTTAACGGGTCCTGATCCCGGCGCCGGGAAGTTCGAGATTGCCGTGCAGGCGGACCGGCTCCAGATCAATGGCCGCAGAGCTGATAATACGGCCTTCGAAACTATCGTCGTAGTTCAGCGGCTGGCAGCGGGTGGCAATATTGGCTTCCGGGCAACTCTGAATAGAGACTTTGGCGGCGGGCAAGGTGTCATCGCGATTGCGAATGCGACGGTTGCACCGTCGGAGACTTTCGCTGGTGGTGGGATTTTGTATGTCCAGGACGGGGCGCTGAAGTATCGGGGGTCGAATGGTACGGTGACAGTGATCGCGCCAGCCTGAGATGTGGCCGGCATCATAGAGAAGCGGCAAGAGGGTTAAGGCCACAAGAGACGCTCATGAATCCGTCGCACGGGATGGACGTCACGCCACTTGCAACCGAACGGAGTTGCACGCACACCGCGATGCGATTCTGGAGGTTTTCTTGAACTAACGATGAGTAATTGCCCGCGAGGTAGGGATATGTATATCTATCAAAGCCAACTTTCTGAGTCGGGCGATGGCATTCAAAGCCGTCCTATGATATTGCGGCCGTCTACGCGTTACTATTACCGATTACCAGATCGCTACGCACATCATTTGCGTGACGCCACGATCAGTGGCCTTGGCGAGACACTTGGCTGTGTTGACCTGAAGAATAGCCCGCCGGGTTATACCATCTACTGCCCGATTGACCTTGGAATCGGCCTAGCCCCGACTCGCAGTGGGGGCATACCTTGTGTTCACCCGATTAGCGGCAAGGGCGGTTTTTCTTGTGTTCACCCGATTACTGGAATCTTTGTGCCCCAGAACTACAAGATGAAATCGGACGTCGACTTGATCATCTATCTGCACGGGTTCAAGGATGGGTTTCCGGGCAATGAGGCGTCGATCGTCAACTACTGGGACGGCAAAAAGTTTCCCTTTTTTGCGCTCCGCGAGGGCGTCAACGCTAGCGGAAAAAACGTCGTACTCGTTGCCCCAACTCTCGGTCCGAAGAATCAAGCCGGCAGCTTGGTCAAGCCCGGCGGGTTTGATGCCTTTCTGGATGAAGTGGTCGCGGCTCTGAATCAACACGTCCCGTTTTCTACAAGCACGCCGGGAAAAATCGCGAACATCGCAAACATCATTCTCGCCTGTCACTCTGGCGGGGGTGCACCCATGCTGCAGATCGCCACCGGCACGGACAGACAGGTGGCGAAAGTCAAACAGTGCTGGGGCTTTGACTCGTTGAACAGTGGCACAAGCAGAACGACAGGAAAGAAACTCTTTACTCAGCCCGATGCCTGGCTCAAATGGGCGCAGAGGACTACGAGTGAGCTCTTCATATTTTTCAAGGGTTCGACGCAAGCTGAATCCGAATATCTGGCCAAGAAGGTGACAGCGAGTCACGTGACGAACATACACGTTACTCCATCCAGCGCTACAGGCACTCCGGGCGTGGATGTCCATTTTTGGGTACCGCTAGCTCACTGGAGGGACTCGATTAAGAACGCGACATTCTTATCGAATCGGTAGTCGCGGCACACAAGGAGTGAGCCAGCTTCTCACCAAAAGCAGGAGGTCTATTCTATGTACATCATTACACGAGAAGGTCTGGGACAGGGCGAAGGCGCAACATCCTGGAGCCGGTCTTTTAACCCGCCCGCCGTCATTATACCGCGACCGAGCACCTTCGCTCGCGTCGAGTATGAGGTCAAGCAAATACTGGCCAATCCAGCGGCCGCAAGGCGCTGGCGGGAGGCGGGCAATCTACTCGCTGATGACTTGTACATTACACACCCTGCAAGGGACAACAATCTTTTCCGGCCAGCCGCGGCCTTCAACGGTGCGAACAAGTGCAACGTGTTTATTCTGGATGTGGCCTGGCGCTCTGGGTTCCGCGTTCCGCTGCTCAACATTGGCACCTCTGCCCTACCGCGCTATAGCTATCCTCGAGCGAATTCACTCACGACATATGCGGCGCGCGCCTTGCGCAATGGAGATCGAGCGTTGCGCGGAACGGATGGCACACAATGGGGTTGGGTAGCGACGCGGACTGCCGCCGCGCAGATCAACGACAATATCGCTCGCGGTGATGAAAGCCCTCTCGGAGGCCGGATGTATGTCATCGTGGGCTGGAGGCGGAACGGTACCGGGCACGCGGGCATCATCAAGCGTATCGTGTCGAAGACAAATGACACAGGACGCATTGGAGACATTATCTACGAAGGCTGGGAAGCAACGAGTGGTCAAGGCGCCCAGTCTTTCGTCACGCGCCGCTGGCGCATCGCTGCTTGCGGGCAACTCACAGGTCCCTGTACAGCCAATCCAGCCGGCAATGCGCTGAGCGTGTTCTGCGCGATTCATATCATCGGCTTGCTGCCCGAGAGCGTAGAGGGCCGTCGCGGCGCGCTGACTGGACTAACTAACGTATGTAGTCTGTTGTGATGATTCTTGGGCAAGGAAGAAGCTACAGGGTTTTGGGGGAATATTGGGTCGGAGTCAATTTGCACATTTAGCCCCCAATTTCTGATCAACAGCGACGGGTAGCCGACGGGGCATGGATGTTGCGCACGCGAGAAAGCTCGAGCGGAAGGAAGTAGGGTCGGAGTGAATTATGTGGCGTCTGGCGATGCGGTGGATGAGCGACAGTCGCCCTAACCCCCACTACATTCACTAATGAGCAGGAGTCTGTTGATGTATATACGAACAAGTGAAGGATTAGGGGAGAGGCCGCTGGAATACGGCCTGGGCGGTCCGGGCGGCTGCTGGCCCGACGCTGCCACGAAAGGCACGTTGTGCTGGTTCATGAGCAAGAATGGCGGATCCAAGACGGCAGTGTATGTTCCGGACGCTGCGCGCGCCATCAATCCCGTGCGCCTGCTGGTGTGGATCCACGGAGATTTCAGCTGCGGCGGCGAAGGCCCTGACGCGTCCTCCTACGTGCAGAGCCAGACGTTCCCGCTGGCCAAACAGCTCGCGGACAGCAAGCAGCCATTCGTGCTCGTCGCGCCTTCCATGCATTGGGACGGGAGTTGGACTCCCAAGCCCAAAGGCAAGCCGATATCCAATAAGGTTTTCCACATGCTAGGGTCGCCCAAGACGATGAACGCGTTCCTCGATGAGGTCCGCACCGGGCTGACTCGTGCGGGCTGGTCGTCAGTGCCTTCTCCTGGTCGTTTGATCCTGGTCGGACACTCGAGGGCGCACGTTGTGCTCAACGCTCTGGCGGCAAGCGTGAACGACGAGGAGTGGAAAAAAGGCGCGCTCGCCACGCTCACGGATGTGTGGCTGCTCGATGCCACATACGGTAAGAATAACAAAGATGCGATCTGCAACAATTGGCTGAAATGGGCACAAGCGAAGGGCGGCGGCGTCAATCTGCGCATCTTCTACATTAAGGACAGCGACACTGCCGCTGTGGCCGAGTGCATCCGAGACAGGGCGCGTGCGGCCGGGCTGAATAACGTTACCGTCCAGGGCATCAGCTCGCACTGCAGCCTGCCACGAGACCACATGCCGGGCCTGCTCGCCGCGAGCGTTCAAGCGCCACTTGTCCTACCACGGTTTCGCACTGTCGCCGATGAACCATCGTGGATTGACACTCTTCGCCGATGACCCATGCACGCGCGGTAAGCGCTGCGAGCACCACTTCTCATACGACCAGGGTTGCTCCCACTGGGGTTCTGCAACCCCGCCTTTAGGAGGAAAGGGAAAAGGAAGAAATGGGGTGGGAGTGAATTTTTCGACCTTCGGGGTAGTCCGAAATACTGTCCGGAATGCCGGAGGCGGCCCCCGACGTATTTTGCCTGTTCGAGTTGGGGGAAGCGCTATGTCATTTGCTTGGGGACAGGTTGCTGGAGAGCGTGGCGGAACCGCGACGAAGCCACGACAGCTTCAACCCTCGTGCACGAAGCGCTTGAGCCCTGAGCGGGCCGGGCCATCATGTATGAGCGCGCTCACAGAGGACGAGGAGGCATAACTCGTGCCAACCAATCTACGCATCGCCACGTTTAACCGCGAGAACCTCGACGACAAGCCTGGGCAGGAGCCGACGCTCCATGAACGCATCGCCCTTATGCAGCCCTAATTCCTCCGGCTCAGGGCCGATGTCCTGTGCCTTCAGGAGTCAACGGCCAGGAGGACCCAGAACTGCTTTGCGCTGCACAAGATCATAAGAACTGAGGTGAAGTATGGCTTTGGCTTTCCCTAAAGCGGCTTCAGCATCGCCCAGCTCTGTAAGGAGGAGTCACGTCCCGATGCAGACGGTGGCGCCTTATGCCACGTTCGCGTCCCTCTACGATGCGCTTCTCGGTGATGCGATGTTTCTGCTCGTCAGGCGAAACTTCGAGTGGCTGGTCAGGCGGTACGGCATTCACTTCCGCTCCGCCGCTGATGCGGCGTGCGGGACGGGCACGTTTGTGCGCTATCTCCGCCACTGGGGCGTGCCGGTTTTCGGCATTGATCGTTCGGCGTCGATGCTGCGGATCGCTATGCAGAAGAATCGAGAGAATGGGGTGCAGTTCCTGCGACAGGATGTGCGACACTTGCAACTTCCTCATCCTGTTGATCTCATCACCTGCCACTTCGATTCGCTGAATTATCTCCTTGTGACTCGTGATCTGCTGCAGGCACTATGCCGGTTTCGCGCCAATCTTACGCAAGGTGGTTATGCGATCTTCGATATGGTGACCGATGTTTCGCCGGAGCGAAAGCTGGGCGTCCATGTCCAGCGATTCGACCTGCCCGGCGTCTCTTCGATCTGGGAGATCGCGTGGGACCCGGCACGCAAACTGCGAGTCGTCACCATGCAGAACATCTTCACCCTCGGTGCAGGAAAGTATCGGTATGAACGTGAGTTGCACGCTCAGCGGCAATACCCTGTGGATGTCATCGTTGAGCTGCTAGCGCGCTGTGGCTTCAACGTGCGCGGTGTTTACGATGCCGATTCTCTGGCTGCTGCCACGCCCAAGACGTACCGGGCCATCTATGTAGCCAGGAATCTGTCCGCTAGCTCGCACGCACGCTAGGGCAGCAAGTGAACAAGCTGTGGAGTGGTATGAAAATGGTCAAACACCAATCCATTCTCATCGGAGAACCGCGACGAGGTACACGACCCTTTACATAATTCTTACGCTATTTTTACGTCACTTTTATGACTTGCCTCGCCCCGTTCGTCATACTCTCCAGCATCAATGCGGGTGACACTTGGTTATCCGGACTCATCAGTCTCGCAGACCGCTCCTAACCACAGCTGGCGGCGCACGTGATCCGCTGTTTGATCACTCCCCATGGAGCGTCTCAGTTCCATGGGGCTGGCGCCATGAGGCCTTTGGGAAACCTCTCACTGGCTCATGCAATGAGCCAGTAGAGGCTGACATCGGAGGGCCCTATGAAAACCGCAGCCTATCGTCCCATCGCTTCAGGAGAACTCCATGACATCTTCACAGCTTTGACGGAGAGCGTGAGCGAGGCAATCTTCGTCATCGAGCCGAGTACTGGGCGCTTGCTGGAGGCGAATCCGCAGGCAGCGAGCGCACTGGGTTATACTCGAGCTGAGTTGTTGGCACTGCAGGCTGATCAAATCTTCTCCACGGGGACAGAGTTCTTGCAGCAAATCGCCACGGATAACCGCGCCTCCTCACACTCCGGAGGCAAGCTCGTCACCAAGTACGGTCGCAGTCTTTGGCCTGTGGTGACCGCTCACACTGTGGTGTATCACGGACGTGCTGCCGTGCTTGTGGTTGCGCATGATGCAGTACCAACACGAGCGTTGGCACCCAGCGGTCCAGCGTCTACCATACGCCCGGATGTGGAAAAGCCGACCGAAGAGCCAGCGGAGGTGATCGAGACCACGTTCACTTTCCCGAGTATCATCGGGCGGAGTACGCAAATCCGCAATGTGTGCCGCTTGATTGGATTGGTCGCGCAGACCGACACCACTGTCCTGATTCAGGGTGAGAGCGGCACCGGGAAAGAGCTCGTTGGCCAAGCCCTGCATTTTCACAGCCGTCGCATGAATCGCCCCTTGATTAAAGTCAATTGCGCGGCTTTAACCGAAACCTTGCTCGAAAGCGAACTGTTCGGGCACAAGAAAGGAGCGTTCACCGGTGCCATTCAAGATCGCAAGGGCAGATTCAAACTGGCGGACAGCGGCACGATTATCCTCGACGAAGTGGACAGCTTATCACTCTCCGGGCAGGCGAAATTGCTGCGCGTGCTGCAAGAGAAAGAGTTCGAGCGGGTCGGGGATTCGACGACGGTGCGCGCGGACGTGCGCGTCATTGCTATTACCAACACCGATCTAACGCAGGCGGTGAGTGAAGGCCGCTTTCGGGAAGATCTGTACTACCGACTCAACGCTTTCCCTATCCGTGTGCCACCCCTCAGAGAGCGGAAAGAGGATATACCGCTGCTGGCGCGCCACTTTTTGACAAGCTACACGGCCTCGCTGAAAAAACAGATCTCCGACATTGATCCCGAGGCCATCGCCTTGTTGATGGACTACTCCTGGCCCGGGAACGTGCGGGAGCTAGAAAACACGATCGAGTACGCCGTTATTCTGGAAAAAGGCCCTGCTCTTACAGTTTCCAGCTTACCTGATAAACTGCAACCGAAAACTGCCAGACACCCGTCACTCAAAGAACGCCTCGAGCTCGTGGAAAGACAAATCATTATGGAAGCTTTAAGGACATCCAACGGCGTGAAGACTCGTACGGCTGCGCTGCTGGGGATCGATCGCCGGAACCTGGGTTACTTTCTTCAGAAACATGGTATCCATACCCCATTACTACTGATTTGCTGGGAATCGATCGTCGGAATCTAAGCTCCTTTCTCCATAAGTATGGAAACCATAGACCATCCTTGCATACCTGAGGGCTGTGTCAGGACTCACACCAGGGACGTGTCGCAATTTTTCCTCAGGAGGTCACTAGGGGTAAGTCATCTGCTCGTGTGTCAGAGACGAGGGCGTCTTGCCCCGCCATGTGGCGGGGCAAGGGTGATATGCCAGCCTTAGGCACGTGGTGCACTTTCTCGCAAGGCTTTCTCAATGCCTGGCAGGGCTCCGGTCAGCGCTGTTTCGTCCAACCCATCGGCTAACTTGCCATACCCGGCGATGCGGATCAGGGAAGTAAAGTTCCCCCGCAAATAGTCGATCGTCCAGGCGATGGGATCCGACACCCGCGTCGTGTTCAGGAAGATGCGGTTGTTCTTGCCATCGGGATCATAGTGGAAGTGCGGCTCGTGCTCGAAGCAGTCGAAGCGCAAGAGCTGTGTCCGCTTGCCATCAACATCGCCCAGGACTTGTAGAGACGGCCCGCGATCACCAGTTCCGGTATGACGGTACTCTACCGTGAAGCACAAGCCGCTGGTCGCCATCGCCGACGTCTCTGCCACCGGTACGCTGTCGCGCAACGCCTTTTCCACCGTCGGCAACGCCGCGGTCAGCGCTGCTTCGTCCAACTGATCGGCCAGGGTGCTATACCCAGCGATGCGGACGAGGGAGGCAACGTTGCCCCGCAGATGGTCCATGGACCAGGAGACCGGATCCGATACCTTGGTCTTGTCCATACGGAGTTGGTTGTTCTTGCCCTCGGGGTCATAGTGGAAATGTGGCTGGTCCTCGAAGCAGTCGAAGCGCAAGAGCTGTACTGGTTTGCCCTCGACGTCGCCATAGATGCGCAGCGATGGCCCATGATCGCCAGTTCTGGCACGCGTATACCGGACGTTGAAGCGGAGCTCACCTACCCCAATTGTCAGTCCTTGTTCCGCCATGGGTATGTCCCCCCTATAGCATGGTTACCCTAGACAGGTTAGACAAGATAAGGCGAACGTAGCTTATTTGCATGCTGGCGTCAAGCCCTCTTTGCGAGAATGTGTGTGTACCGTCAGCATCCTCAGGCTGTCTATTTGGGTTCCTTCACGATGTCGAGCAACTCCACCTCAAAGACGAGAGTTGCCCCTGGCTTGATGCGCGGCGGCGCACCGCGCTCGCCATAGGCGAGTTGGGGTGGACAGACCAGGCGGCTCTTACCCCCAACTTGCATGTGCTGAACTCCTTCAGTCCAGCACTTGATGACTCCTTTTAAGGGAAAAGTGGCGGGCTGCCCCCGTTGCACCGAACTATCGAAGACTGTCCCGTCAATGAGGGTGCCGTGGTAATGCACCTGCACCGTGTCCTCGGCCGTCGGCGTTGCACCCGTGCCGGGGGTGAGGGTCGTCATAACGAGCCCTGACGCGGCCTTCGTTGCTCCAGGTGCGGCGGCTGCCTTGGCAAGGAAGTCCTCGCCCGCCTTGTGCTCCGAAGCAGCCACTGCTGCCGTGCGGGTCTTCTGCAACTCCTGCACCTTGGGCATGAAGAGCTGTGGATCAGCCTTCGGTTCCCGCTGTAAGACGCCGTCCGTAAGACCGAGCTTGACGATTTCGAGTTCAGCCTCGCTCAGCGTGAAGCCTCCTAAGGAGCGGCTCAGAGCCAATCCGAGTGTGTAGAGGGTCTTCTGTTCATCGGTCGTAATCTCGGGCGCCGCCGCAAACGTGGCGGTTCCCGTGATCAAGAGGAGAACGAGGCAGCAGGACAACAGGGTACGCATGCAGGGTCCTTTCTTACGCATGTCTTCGTTGTGGAGCCTTCGTGGCACAGTACCAGGAAGAGCCGCCAGGGTTATTGTGACTGCTTGTGCCCTTTTGTTGCAACTTTATTCTGTGCCTGCGTTGCAGCCAATCCATCTGAGCCACGTTGCCTACCTTGAGACCGTGCGTCGTGCACGGTATCCTCATACCCGAGGTCAGCGCAGAGCATTCGTCGAGGAGTGAGCCATGCCGAGTCGTATCGGGAAACAAGCCGTCGTTGTCGGAGCCGGGATAGGAGGACTCACAGCCGCGCGCGTGGTTGCGGACTATTTCGAGCGGGTGGTGGTGCTGGACCGTGACGCTTTGCCTGAGCATGCCGAGCCGCGAGCCGGCGTGCCCCAGGGCAAACATATACATGCGTTGCTCGCTGGCGGCCAACACGCCCTGGATGACCTGTTCCCCGGCTTCGTGCACGACCTTGTCCAGACCGGGGCGGTGCCATTACGGGTCGGGCTTGACGTGCGCATAGAATCGCCTGGTTATGATCCCTTTCCGCAGCGTGATCTTGGCTGGGATGCATATGCCCAGTCCCGGGCTCAGTTGGAGCTAAGTGTGCGACAACGGGTACGTACATATGCCAACATAGAGTTGCGGCAACGGTGCCGCGTCCAGGAGTTTGTGGCTCGTGCGGATGGGGCCGCAGTCATCGGGGCGCAGTGTATGCCGGCCGACGGGAAGCGCGAAACGCTGGAGGCGGAACTTGTTATTGACGCCTCAGGGCGTGGAACGCTGACACTCGCTCTGCTCAAGTCGATTGGCGGGGCATTGCCTGAGGAAAGCACGATCGGCGTCGACCTCGCCTATGCTACTGCCATCTTTACCATGCCCGAGGCCGCTCCAAAGGATTGGAAAGGCGTGTTGTGCTTTCCCCAAGCCCACAAGAGCGACCTTGGCGCACTGCTCTTGCCTATGGAAGGGGAGCGCTGGATTGTCACCGTCGCCAGGATGCACGGCGAGGCGCTACCAGAGGATGCGGACGGATTCATGGCCTGTGTGCAGCAGTTACGCACCCCGACGATATACAACGCACTTACAGGCGCCAAGCTACTGGGCGAGATTGCCCGCTTTCAGTTTCCGGCGAGTGAGTACCGACATTACGAGCGGCTCGAAGCTTTTCCGAGAGGACTGCTACCTATCGGTGATGCGTTGTGTCGCTTCAATCCGATCTACGGCCAGGGTATGAGTGTCGCGGCACAGGAAGCGCGGGCTTTACGCCAGCTTCTGGCGGCCTGCGCCGGTGCCGGTGATCCATTGGATGGGCTAGCTCCCTCCTTCTTTGCCGAAGCGAGCACCCTCATCGAGGGTCCCTGGACAATGGCGGCCATCCCTGATTTCGCGCATCCAAGCACACGTGGGGAACGTCCCGCAGATCTCGAGCAGCAGCTCAAGGTTGGTCTTGCCATGAATAAGCTCGCTGCCCGTGACCCTGCTGTGCATAAGTTGCTATCAGAAGTGCAACACCTCTTGAAGCCTCGCAGTGTTTTACAGGATCCGGAGCTTGAGCAGCGTATACAAGCGGTGCTAGCAGAAGGGTAAAGACCACTCAGAGGCTACGTTGGAGGTCACCATGAGCCAGGTTCAACACCGCGTTGTCGAGACGAATGGTATTCGCATGCACATCGCTGAGCAGGGGGTGGGGCCGCTCGTCGTCCTCTGTCACGGCTTCCCAGAGTGCTGGTATTCCTGGCGCCATCAGCTCCCGGCGCTGGCCGAGGCCGGCTTTCGTGCTGTGGCGCCTGACATGCGCGGCTATGGCCAGAGCGGCGCTCCCGACGCGATTGACCAGTACACCCTCTTACATCTTGTCGGCGACATGGTCGGCCTGCTCGACACCCTCGGCGCCGAGTCAGCCGTGATCGCCGGTCACGATTGGGGCGCCCCTGTGGCCTGGCACGCTGCGCTGTTGCGTCCCGACCGCTTTCGTGCCGTCATTGGCCTGAGTGTACCGTTCAGGCCGCGTGGTTCCGTCCGTCCGACCACCATCATGCCCCAGGCCGATGATGCTATGTTCTACCAGCTCTATTTCCAGACGCCAGGAGTGGCCGAGGCGGAATTCGAGAGCGATGTCCGCCTGACGCTCCGTCGCCTCCTGTATTCGGCCTCAGGAGATGCGCCCCGTGGCAATGCATCTATAGTCAATCCTGAAAGCGTTGGCATGGTGCCAAGGCGCGGTGGTTTCCTCAGCCGCAGCATGGACCCGCCTTCCCTACCGCCATGGCTCACCGAGGCCGACATTGAGTTCTTCGCAGGGGAATTCGCGCGTACCGGGTTTCGCGGAGGACTGAACTGGTATCGCAATATCGACCGCAACTGGGAACTCCTCGCGCCCTTTGCTGGAGCGTGTGTGACCGTGCCCGCGCTCTACATCGCCGGAGACCGGGATCTAGTGGTTGCCTTCCGCGGTATGGACCAGCTCATTCCCAATCTGTCGAAGTTCGTCCCGCACCTTCAGAGGACGCTCATGCTCGCTGGCTGCGGTCACTGGACCCAGCAGGAGCGGCCGCAGGAAGTCAATGCCGCGATGATCGAGTTCCTCAGGGGCCTATAGCTGCAGTCCAGTACGCAATGGGCCAGTGCTCTTATGCTTCCTCAGGTTCGATACCCAGTGCCCGGAGCCGCGCGGCCAGACTCTCGGCACGTTGGTGCTCTTGCTCGGCACGTTGGCGCTCCTGTTCAGCACGTTGATGTTCCTGCTCGGCGCGTTGGTGCTCCTGCTCACGTTGCTCCATGAGTTCCACATAGGTCGCAAAGCGCTCGCCGTCCGGTTGGTATAGCTGTAACGCGCCTCTCTCAATCTCGAAGCGGATGCCTAGCCGCGGACTGATCCAGCTGGCCATGGACTCGATTTCTTCAAGGGTATCTCCCTGTCGCTGCCAGCCGCTCAGCTCTCCTGTGTCTGGATCATACAGGTAATACTCTTCGACACCGTGACGCTCGTAAAAACGAAACTTGCGCGTCATCATAGCGATAGTATTCCCTGGGGAGCGGATTTCGAAGACGACCTGTGGAGCGATCCCGCCTTCTTCCCACTGCAGGTAGGAACCCCGGTCGCCTTTCGGGCGTCCAAAGGCGACCAGCACATCGGGGGCCATACACATTTCTGGGTGCCCCTCGACAGGGTACCACAACAAGTCACCTGCCACAAAGACCTGTGGGTCGGCACGCAACAGCGCGTCAAGGCCCCCTTGAATTGTGACAATCCAGCGAAATTGTTTGGTATTGTCGGCCATGGGTTGTCCATCGCTTTGCGGGTAGGTGATCTGTGCGACGTTTGTCGATGTGGACATGCGTAGTACCTCGTGTTGCTTTATGACCGTCGTAGCTCTCTCCAATCCCCTGCGGGAGGAACTTACCCCATCTGCGTCAGCGCGGCTTCGGCCTGGGGTAGCCAGAAGGTCATGTCCATAGCGCGATAGAGGTCGATAGCGGTGGTCAGGGCGGCGCGGGCCTGCTCACCATGGCCGGCCTGGCAGTACAGCCGACCCAGCCCGTGGTGGCAGTGGGCCACGAGCGGGCGCATGCCGAGTTCCTCGGCGAGGGCCAGGGCCTGCTGGTAGTGGGCTTCGGCCTGCGCGACATCGGGGGGATCGGCGTGGGCATGGACAACGCCAAGCTGGTGCAGCGCGTGCGCCTCGTCCCCGTGTGCCTTGAGCTGCCGAGCCAGGTCGAGCGCCTGGCGCGCATGTTGCCAGGCCTCCTCGCCGCGTCCCGCCAGACGACAGACCTCGCTGAGCCAGGCGACCTTGTAGGCATAACCTATCTGCGCGCCCGTGCGGATACTTTCGCTGATCCCCTCCTCCATCAGCGCGCGCCCCTCCGCGAGGCGCCCCTGAAGCGCGTAGGCAGAGCCCAGGTCCGCCGCGATCACTCGCAACCAGTTCCGGTTGCCGGAGGCACGACAGAGGGCCAGGCCCGGCTCCAACACCCGGATGGCGTGCTCCAGGTCCCCTTGGGCGAGGTACAGGTGGCCGAGGCAGGCGTGGGCAATGATCAGTATTTGCCCTCGGCCTTCCAGCGTGGCGAGGCGGAGCGCCTCCTCCCCGTGGCGCCGGCCCTCGGCAAAGGCCCCAAGCGCGCCTAAGGTCCGCGCCAGCCGCGCCCGGGATAGTCTCCGCATGTTTGTACTGAACGTGTCAGACTCTCGGTCCGCAGCCTCCACGCTCCACTGCAGCAGCTCGGCCGCCCGGCCGAAGTCGCCAATGGCATAATATGCCCCCCCCAGGCGTTCGGATGCTCGCGTCTGCAAGGCGCTATTGCCCAGCTCGGCCGCGAGTTCGAGGGCCTGCCGGCCCACCGCAATGGCGCCGTCGTTGTCTCCTGTCACCCTGTGTACCTCACCCATATCGGCCAACACCCGTACCAGCCTGGCCCGATCGTCGAGCGCCCTGGCCAGGGCCTCGGCCTCGCCCAACAGGGTGCGGCGCCGTCCATACTCTCCCAGTGCGCTCAGCGGGCGATCGACAGCGAGGCGGAGCTCGATGGCCAACCCCCTGGTGTCGCTGTGGTCGGTCAAGTGCGCGAGAGCCTGGAGGGCCTGGTCGAAAGAGGCCACCGCCTCGCGGAACGCGGCTCGTTCATAGGCCCTGTCGCCGGCCTGCTGGCAGTAGATGACGGCTTTGTCCCAGACCTCGCCCCGCAGGGCATGGTGCGCCAGACGTTCGACCTGCTCGGCTACCTGGTCCCCAGCGAGCGCTTCCAGGGCCGCCACAATACGGGCATGAAGTACCCGTCGCCGCTCCAGCAACAGGCCGCTGTAGGCCACCTCATGGGTCAGGGCATGCTTGAAGGTGTAGCCCAGGTCCGGGAACAGGCTGGCCTC
>Ga0081455_10002068_pt1 | contig 23982 bp, 20 predicted proteins | sample TabmetS3T2R1_FD_70207 | JGI IMG/M metagenome (GOLD analysis project Ga0081455, IMG submission 70207) | Tabebuia heterophylla rhizosphere microbial communities from the University of Puerto Rico - S3T2R1 | ecosystem: Host-associated > Plants > Roots > Rhizosphere ...
CAGGCGCGAGGTCAGCGTGTCCTTCTCGGTCGGGCCACGCTCGCGCTTGAAGTAGCCGCCCGGGATGCGGCCGGCCGAGTAGTACTTCTCGGTGTAGTTGACGGTCAGCGGCAGGAAGTCGACGCCGGGCTTCGGCTGCTTCGCCGCCACCACCGTTGCGATGACGGTGGTCTCGCCGTAGGTCGCGATAACGGCGCCGTCGGCCTGACGGGCGACCTTGCCCGTCTCGAGGGTTAGCTTGCGCCCACCCCAATCGAGCTCAACTCGATGAACGTTAAACATTGCGATTGTCTCTCATGGTTTTCGCGAAGGGGCGAAAGCCATGAGCAAGACGGCAAGAGGCTGTCACGTGCGGCGACATCCCGCGAACGTACAGCGTCTGGCGATCCTGCCATGGCCTTCGGGCCTTCCTGGTACCGACGGGCGAACAATTCGCTCCGTCGCAGTGTCGGCAGCAATCTCGCTGCCGGATGAAGGGCGGATCAATCTTTGAGCGATCCGCACCAAAACGCGCGGACGACGCCGCGCACAACGAACGTCAGCGGCGGATGTTCAACTTTCCAATCAGGGACTTGTAACGACCCTCGTCGGTACGAGCGAGATAGTCGAGAAGCTGACGCCGCTGGGACACAAGCTTGAGCAGTCCACGCCGGGAATGGTTGTCCTTGACGTGGCTCTTGAAGTGCTCGGTCAGATTGTTGATGCGTTCCGAAAGAACGGCCACTTGCACCTCCGGCGATCCAGTGTCGCCGGCCTTGGTCGCATAGGTCTTGATGACTTCCGCCTTGCGTGCGGCTGTGATCGACATCGGGTGTTCCTTTTCTCGTATGATGCTCAGCGGTGCGGCCGGGGCCAGGATGTCGTCCAGCGCGGTCGCCATATGATGACGCGCGGACCTAAGGTCCGCGCACCGGCGAGATATAGGAAGGTGCTCGCCGGGTCAAGGTCGATCGCCGTAAGCCTTGAAAATACAAGCAGATTTTTGGCTTGGCGCAGGGAGATCCCGGGGCAGGCGATCCGCAACGCCGCTCACACCGCTTGCGCGCCGAGGTTGAAGATGCGGCGCGGGCGTAGCTCGCCTTCGGCGGCGTCCGCCAGCGCGATCAGGTCGCCTTGCGTGAACACCGCCACGCAGCCCTGCACGATCGGGGCATCGCGCCCGCGCAGCAACACGGCCTGGCCCCGGGCGAGGCGCGCCGCATCGGCGCGGCTCACACTGAGCGCCGGCAGGCCCTGTACTCCAGCGGCGACTGGCTGCAGCAAAGCAATCAGCGCGCCGGCGTCGGCCGCCTGCAACCGTTCAAGGCTGACGCCATCCTGCTCGTCAAAGGGCCCCACTCCAGTACGCCGCAGGGCCGAGACATGGCCATAGCAGCCGAGCAGGCGGCCCATGTCGCGGGCGAGCGCCCGCACATAGGTACCCTTGCCGCATTCGGCGCTGAGCACCGCGTGGTCAGGGTCGGGTATGTCAACGAGGCTCAGCCGGTGGATCTCGACCGGGCGGGCCTCAAGCTCGACCACCTCGCCGTCGCGGGCGAGATCATAGGCGCGCTCGCCGTCGACCTTGATGGCCGAGAACCGAGGTGGAACCTGCGCGATGGTGCCGGAGAACTGCGGGAGGATCGAGTGGATGTCGTCGGCGGATGGCCGCGCCGCGTTGGTGGCGTCCACGCGCCCCTCGGCATCGTCGGTGTCGCGCTCCTCGCCCCAGCGCACGGTGAATTGATAGACCTTGCGTCCATCCATCACAAACGGAACGGTCTTGGTCGCCTCCCCGAGCGCGATCGGGAGCAGACCCGAAGCGAGCGGGTCGAGCGTGCCGGCATGGCCGGCGCGCTTGGCGCTGTAGAGCCGTTTTGCCACGCTCACCGCATGGGTGGAGGTCATGCCGAGTGGCTTGTCGAGCACGAGCCAGCCGTTCACATCGCGCTTCTCGCGCTTGCGCTGCCGCGGCGGCTCGTCCAAGGCAGGCGGTGTCAGGTTGATGCGCTCATTCATTCCGGCTCATTCCCGTCGTCGGGCTTGTTGAGGTCGCGCTGGACCGCGGGCGTGCGCAACAGCTTCTCGATGCGCTCGGCTTCGTCGAAGCGCTCATCGATCCGAAAGCGGATATCTGGTGCAAATTTCAGGTTGACGCGATGCGCGATTTCGCCGCGCAGGAAGCGCTTGTTGCGCTCGAGCGCGGCCAGCACTTCGGTCTGGTCACGCCCACCGAGCGGCATCACGTAGATGGTCGCAAGCCGCAGGTCCGCGGTCATGCGCACCTCCGGCACCGTGATCATGTGGCCTTCCAGCACCGGGTCATGCACCTCCCCGCGCGCGAGCATGTCGGCGAGCGCATGGCGCACGAGCTCGCCCACGCGCAGCTGGCGCTGTGAGGCGCTGCCCGAATGATCGCGGTGCTGATGGCGTGCCATGTCGTGCTTCCTGACCGGGCTCTTACCGGCGCATCTATCCTCTTGCGAAGCCATGAATTGCCAGACTCATGCCCGGCAATGATGGGCCGCGATAATTCGCAGCCCGAGTGTTTCGTTCGTAGCCCGGATGGAGCGCTGCGAAATCCGGAAACGATGGTGCAGGTTGCTCGGTTGCTCCCGCATTCCGCTTCGCTCCATAGCCCGTCGAAGACGGGCGTAAACGCCCTGATGGCGGGCTACGTGCGGGCCACGACGCGTGTTACAGCGAGCGCTGGATCGTCTCGATCCGGTAGCACTCGATCACGTCGCCGACCTTCATGTCCTGGTAGTTCTCGAAGGCCATGCCGCATTCCTGGCCGGCGGTCACCTCGCGCGCGTCGTCCTTGAAGCGCTTGAGCTGGCTGAGCTTGCCTTCGTGCACCACCACGCTGTCGCGGATGAGCCGCACATTGGCGCCGCGTTCCACGGTGCCGTCGGTCACGCGGCAGCCGGCGATGTTGCCCACCTTGGACACCTTGAAGATCTCCAGGATGGTGGCGTTGCCCAGCATGGTCTCGCGCCGCATCGGCGTGAGCAGCCCGGACATCGCCTGCTTCACGTCATCCACGAGGTTGTAGATGATGTTGTAGTAGCGGATCTCGATGCCGGCGCGCTCGGCGCTCTCGCGTGCTTCCTTGTTGGCGCGCACGTTGAAGCCGATGATGGCGGCGTTCGAGGTTTCCGCAAGCCGCACGTCGGACTCGGCGATGCCGCCGACACCTGCCATGAGCACGCGGGCGGCGACCTCCGCCGTGCCGAGCTTTTCCAGGGCGCCGATGATCGCCTCGACCGAGCCCTGCACGTCGCCCTTGATCACGAGCGGGAATTCCTTGCGGCCCGCCGTCTTGGCCTGCGCCATCATCTGCTCGAGCGAGCCGCGCATGCCGGAGCTGCGTGCTGCCGTCTTCTCGCGCTTCTGGCGGGCGCGATAGTCGGTGACCTCGCGCGCACGCGCCTCGTTGTCGACGACCGCGAGGCGGTCGCCGGCTTCGGGCGTGCCGTTGAAGCCGAGCACCTCGACCGGCGTCGATGGCCCCGCTGCGATCACCGGCATGCCGGTGTCGGAGACGAGCGCGCGCACGCGGCCCCACTCGGCGCCGGCCACGACGATGTCGCCGGGCTTGAGGGTTCCACGCTGCACCAGCACAGTCGCGACTGGGCCGCGGCCGCGGTCGAGCTTGGCCTCGATCACGGTGCCTTCGGCCGGCCGCTGCGGGTTGGCTTTGAGCTCGAGGATTTCGGCCTGCAGGCCGATGGTCTCGAGCAGGCGCTCGAGATTGAGCTTCTTGGTCGCCGACACTTCGACGTCGAGCACTTCGCCGCCCAGGCTTTCGACCTGGATCTCATGCTGCAGCAGCTCGGTGCGGACGCGGTCGGGCTTGGAGTCGGGCTTGTCGATCTTGTTGATGGCGACGATCATCGGCACTTTCGCGGCCTTGGCGTGTTGGATCGCCTCGACCGTCTGCGGCATCACACCGTCATCGGCAGCCACCACCAGCACCACGATGTCGGTCACCTTGGCGCCGCGCGCCCGCATCGCCGTAAAGGCCGCGTGACCCGGCGTATCGATGAAGGTGATCTTGCCATGCGACGGCGAGGACACCTGATAGGCGCCGATGTGCTGAGTGATGCCGCCGGCCTCGCCCGCCGCCACCTGGGTCGACCGGATGGCGTCAAGCAGCGAGGTCTTGCCGTGGTCGACGTGACCCATGATGGTCACGACCGGCGGACGCGGCACCAGCGTCGAAGGATCGTCGGCCTTGTCGAACAATCCTTCCTCCACGTCGGATTCGGCAACGCGCTTGACGGTGTGGCCAAGCTCCTCGGCAATGAGCTGCGCCGTGTCGGCGTCGATCACGTCCGTGATCTTGAGCATCTGGCCCTGCTTCATCAGCATGGCGATCACGGTGCGCGCCGGCTCCGCCATGCGGTTGGCGAGCTCCTGGATGGTGATGAATTCCGGAATCGTGACCTCGCGGATGAGCTTGTCCTTGGGCTCGTTCGCGTTGAGGTCCTTCATGCGCCGCTTGGTGCGGCGGACGAACGAGGCCTTGGAGTGCTCGCGCACCTCGTCGGCTTGGAGAGCGGTCACGAGGGTGAGGCGTGGGCGGCGCTTCTCGCCGCCCGCGGGTCGTGGCGCCTTGGTGGAAGCGGCCGGCCGAGCCGCGCCGCCGGGGCGACGTGAGCGCGGTGCTTCCTCTTCCTCGGCCTCAGTGATCTGCGTGCGGGCAAGTGCTCCGACCGTCATCTTCGGCTTGGTTTCGTCTTCGCCGAACCGCTTCTTGGCCTCCTGCTCGGCCTTGCGCTTGGTTTCATCGTCGTGCCGCCGGCGATCGTCCTCCTCGCGCTTGCGCGCTTCGGCGGCCTCGCGCTCGGTGCGCTCGATGGCGTCGCGCATCTCGCGGATCTTTGCCTGCTCCTCGGCAATCTTGCGCTCTTCCGCGTCCTTGAGGCGGGCATCGGCCAGCGCATGCACCCGCGCCTGCTGCTCCTCGGCGGTCAGCGTCTTGAGCACCAGCCCGGAAGGCTTGGCCGGCGCAGCCGGCGCCTTCGCGGTGGCCCCAGGCCGTTTGCCAGTGGGCGTCGGCGCCGGGGCGGCGGCCACCGTCGGTTCCACCTTGGGCTTGCCGGGCGCCCGGGTCTTGACCTTCTCGACCAGCACCTGCTTGGTCCGGCCATGGCTGAAGTTCTGGCGCACGACGCTCTGCTCGACGCCGCGCGCCTTCAGCGACAGCGTCTTGCTCGAGCCGATGCCCAACTTCTTTTCGCCAGTCTTTTCCGTCGTTTCAGCCATTCCGCTGCCAATTCCCCGGGTTTTCAGGACGGTTAAGGGTGCCGGTTCGGAAGCGCTCAAGGCGCGCTAGGCGCGCCATAAATGCCTCGCTTTCGGGACCCGCAACCAGGACTGCATGTACCACATTTGCCCGTCCCAATGCCAAATCCAATTGCGACGTGGCAAATGTGGTGATGATCGCGATTTTTTGAGCGTCCGGCCGCTCCCGCAGCGCCGCTGCGAGCTTGCGGACACCGTCTTCCGCCGCGTCCGAGCCGTGGATCAGGGCCACGACCCGATCCGCCCGCGTCAGGGCGGCCTCGACCTTGGCAAAACCGGTGACCGTCCGCCCGGCCTTGTGAGCGATGGCGAGCGCATCGAGCGCGGCCCGTTCCAGGAGCCGCTCGGTCGAATCGACCAGGTCGGACGTGACCCGCACCTCGCGCTTGAAGCTGCGGGCAAACGCTTTGCGTGCGAGCGCGCTGCGCAGCGCTGGCCGGGTGGCCGTGATCCAGACGCCACGGCCCGGCAGGCGACGCTTCAGATCGGGCACGATGGTACCGTCCGGCGCCACCACGAACCGGATCATGTCGTCGACCGGCGTTACCGCTCCGGTTGCCGCACAGAACCGTTCGCTGCCGGGCTTGATCCGGCGCGGTCCTTGGTCGAGCCCATCATCGTGCGGTCGCGGCTGCATGCGGTGACGCGTCCATTGCCCTTAGGCCTGCTGCTGCGCTTCGCCAGCTTCAGCAGGCACCTCTGGGGCCGGTGGCGGTGCGAGGTCTTCCTCCTTGACCCAGCCGGCCTTGATGCGGGCCTGCATGATCAGAGCCTCGGCCTCTTCCTTGGTCAGATCGAAGTCGGCCAGGATGCCGGCGTGCTTGATGTTCTCGCCGTCCTTGCGCTCGCTCCAGCCGATCAAATCGTCAGTGACGCAGCCGGCCAGGTCCTCGACCGTCTTGATGCCGTCCTTGCCGAGCTCCACCAGCATCTTGGTGCTGACGCCGGGAACCTCTTTGAGCGCATCCTCGACGCCCAGCTCCTTGCGCTTGGTGTCGAGCTCGGCCTCCTCCTTGTCCAGGAACTCGCGCGCGCGCGACTGCAGCTCTTGCGCGGTGTCCTCGTCGAAGCCCTCGATGCCGGCGAGCTCCTTCTCGTCGACCATGATGAGCTCCTCGACCGACTTGAAGCCTTCGGATGCCAAAAGCTGGCCGACGACCTCGTCAACGTTGAGCGCCTCGATGAACAGCTTGGTGCGCTTCTCGAACTCCGCCTGGCGGTGCTCCGACTCTTCCTGCTCGGTGACGATGTCGATGTCCCAGCCGGTGAGCTGCGACGCAAGCCGCACGTTCTGGCCGCGCCGGCCGATCGCCAGCGAGAGCTGCTGATCGGGCACGACGACCTCCATGCGATGGCGTTCCTCGTCGAGCACGACCTTGGCGACCTCGGCGGGCGCCAGCGCGTTCACCACGAAGTTGGCCGGGTCCGCGGTCCAAGGGATGATGTCGATCTTCTCGCCCTGCAGCTCATTGACCACCGCCTGCACGCGCGAGCCGCGCATGCCGACGCAGGCGCCGACCGGATCGACCGAGGAGTCGCGCGAGATCACCGCGATCTTGGCGCGCGAGCCGGGGTCGCGGGCGACCGAGCGGACTTCGACGATGCCGTCGTAGATTTCCGGCACTTCCTGTGCGAACAGCTTGGCCATGAATTGCGGATGCGTGCGCGAGAGGAAGATTTGCGGCCCGCGCGGTTCGCGCCGCACGTCGTAGATGAAGGCGCGGATGCGGTCGCCGTTGCGGAACGTTTCGCGCGGCAGCATCTCGTCGCGGCGCACGATCGCCTCGCCGCGGCCGAGATCGACCACCACGTTGCCGTATTCCACCCGCTTGACGATGCCGTTGACGATGTCGCCGATGCGATCCTTGTATTCCTGATATTGTCGGTCACGCTCGGCCTCGCGCACCTTCTGCACGATCACCTGCTTGGCGGATTGCGCGGCGATGCGGCCATATTCCAAGGGCGGCAGCGCCTCCGAGATATAGTCGCCGACTTGAGCTGCCGGATTGCGCTTCTTGGCGTCGTCGACCGCAATCTGGGTCGAGTCATTCTCCACCTGATCCACGACCAGCATCAGACGCGAGAGCCGCATCTCCCCGGTCTTCGGATTGATCTCGGCGCGCACCTCGGTCTCGCTGCCGTAGCGCGAGCGGGCGGCCTTCTGGATGGCGTCTTCCATGGCGGCGATCACGATGCCGCGGTCGATCGCTTTCTCGCGGGCGACCGCGTCGGCGATCTGCAACAGTTCGAGCCGGTTGGCGCTGACGGCCATCGGTCAATCTCCTTCGTGCTGGGCCGCGCGGCCATCGCCGGCGGGCCGGAATTGTTTCGCGTGCGGATCGTCCGCACGGTTGCGGCGCGTGTCGCGCCAAGGTTTGCGCTTGCGCTCTGCAGGCTCGTCCGCGCCCGCCTCGCGTTGCTGCGCCTTGCCGCGCTTGAGCGACTCCGCGATGAGCTCATCGCTCAGCGTCACTTTGGCTTCCGCCATGTCGCCGATCGGCAGCAGGATCTCGCTCGGCTCGCCGGGCGCCGCGTTGTCGCGGTGCAGCCGCGCGGCCTCGCCCTCGGTGCCGACGAGAGAGCCGCGGAAACGGCGGCGGCCTTCGACCGCGATCGCCATCTCCACCTTGATGGTGCTGCCGGCGTGGCGCTCAAAGTCGGATCGCCGCACCAGCGGCCGGTCGAGGCCAGGCGATGAGATCTCCAGCCGATAGGCGCGGTCGATCGGGTCGGCGACGTCGAGCACCGGCGACAGCGCGCGCGATATGGTCTCGCAGTCGTCGATGGTCATGGTGCCGTCCGGCCGCTCGGCCATGATCTGCACGGTGCAGCCGGACAGGCCCGAAATCTTGACCCTGACCAGTTGGAATCCAAGGCCCTCGATCACCGGTTCGGCGATGGCGGCAACGCGCGCCGCCGCGCCTTGCTCGACGATCAGGCGGGGTTCGGACTCTGCCCGGATATCGGTCATCTGCATCATGTTCCGGTAGGAAACCGGTCTTGCTCTCGAATTATAACCCCGGGGGAGCCGGCACGGGCCGGCGCGCCTAACAAAAAAGAGCGGGTCCCGGGGGAACCCACTCTCAAAAGCCGTTCGGATCACATCCGACCGTTATGAGATATCCATTAGCGGACGTTGTGAATATAGCGATTTTGGCCCGCCGCGCAAGGGCCGGGCCCGCCTGAATACCCTCTGATTCAGGCCTAAACCCTTCATTCAGAATCCCCTTCTAACGTGCCAGCCGGCGAAGTCCTATTCGCCGTTGTGAGGCAGTACGGGTTCTTTGAGGATGGCTGTTCCGGTCTCGATCATTCCGGAATTGGAGGACGCCATCCAGCATGGCTCGCCCGAGCGGCGGGTCCTCATGCTCGAGCGCATTACCAATCTGTTCATCGATGGGGCGGCGGGGTTTGGCGAGGACGTCGTTGGCCTGTTTGACGACGTGCTGAGCTGTCTGATCGAAGAGATCGAGACCAAGGCACGCGCGGAGCTGGCGACCCGATTGGCGCCGGTCGCCAACGCACCGGTCAAGGTCGTGCGCAAGCTCGCCGCGGATGACGAGATTGCGGTCGCGGGGCCGGTCCTGCGGCAATCGCCGCGGTTGAACGAAGCTGATCTTGTCGGCATCGCGCAGACCAAGAGCCAGGACCATCTCCTCGCTATCTCGACCCGCACCGGCATCGCGGAACCGGTGACCGACGTGCTCGTCAAGCGCGGCGATCGCGAGGTGGCGCGCAGCGTTGCCCGCAATCGCACGGCGCGCCTCTCCGAGGTGAGCTTCGCAGCGCTGGTCGGTCGGGCGTACGGCGATGCGACCCTTGCCGAAGGGGTTGGCCTGCGCCCCGACCTTCCGCCGCGGCTGTTTCGTGAGCTCCTGCTCAAGGCGACCGACGTGGTGCAGCAGCGGCTGTTCGCGTCCGCCAATGCGGCAACACAGTTCGAGATCAAGCGGGTGCTCGCCAAGGTGTCGGACGAGCTCGCAAGCAAGTCCCGGCCGCGCGACTTTGGCGCTGCCCGGCGCGAGGTGGCGGAGCTGCGCAAGCAAGGCAAGCTCAACGAGACGCAACTCGTGGAATTCGCCAAATCCGGCCGCTACGAGCAGACCGTCGCTGCGCTCGAGCTGCTGTGCCGGGTGCCGATCGACGTGGTCGAGCGCCTTATGGCCGGCGATCGGCCCGACCCGATTCTGATCCTGTGCAAGGCGGCCGGATGGGGCTGGCCGACGGCGCGCGCAGTGATTCAATCGCGGCCGCATGTCGCGACATCGAGCCATGCGCTCGACAACGCATTCTCCAATTTCGAGCGCTTGTCGCCCGCCACCGCCCAGCGGGTCATGCGGTTCTGGCAGGCGCGCACCACGGCTGTGCCGGAGATCCGGTATACTTGAACTAACACGCCGCTTCCGAAGTTCGTGTCAGAGATTGTTGCGACGTATCACGAACTTCGGAAGTCATTAGTTTCAGGGCTTTCGGCATTCGGAATAGAAAATGCCATTCGCTCCTTCGAGACGCTCGAGACAGTAAGCGGGGTCCATGACCGGCCCTGCGACGCTGAAATCGTAGACCTGCCCCTTGAGCACGAGGCCGTGTCGTCCGGCTGGAAGGACGAAGTCGGAATTCTCGGGCCGAATGACCAGCATGTCCGGATTTTCGCTCAGGGGCGCCACTCTAAATTCGTATGATTTGTTACGAATCACCCACAGGTCGTCCAACGCCGTCGTGATCATCTGTCCGGTCTGGCTAAATTTCATCTCACGCGCGATTTTCGCGATCACACGCACGGCGACTCGGTCGGGTGGGTTCGTGGCCAAATCGCGCCTGAATACGACAAACACAATCTTCCCATCTGGAAATATGGTGTGACTGGGCTTGGTGATCGCCGCGGATATGAGCACCCGCTGGTCGGGCACTCGGCCCGGCAGCACATCGAGCTCGTGGAGTTGTCCGTTGTTGCTGGCATAGACGCCGTATACGCTTGGAAGCGCGAAACCCGACGACTGTGACGGCGATACGGATGGCACCCCCGCGCCCAGAGCTTGCGGTCCTGTGACCGGAGAGAGTGCCCCGGGACCAGGTTCCGAGCCCAGCTTACCGGTCTTTTGGGTTACAGAGGAAACGGTCTCGCTGGGGGATCGAACGAAGGCGAATTGCCGATCGAGAATGACGAACAAGGCCACCGCCAACGTGGCCGTCGCCACAGCCTTAAGCATTGACATGGTGCGACCACGCAACCGCGTCGACGCCAAATGGCTGCTGCCGGAATCGGCGAGTATCGCATGATCAGGCGCTTTCGGAGGATCATACGGGCGAGTCACAGGCTCTGGCGGAAGGATCTCTTGACTTTCGATCAATCGGTTTGAGGGCTGCGGCAGCAACGCGTCTGCTCGCGAATGGCCAGCTTCAAGGCGCTCGATCGCCACCTCCAGTGCTAGCAATGCCCGCCGCGTCTCCAATACGGTCAGAGGTGGATTTCTAGTCCAACATTCCTTTTGAAGCTTGATCCTGGCGAGTTCATACGCGGCATTTCGCAGTTCGGACGGATCGCTCTTGAGGTTCTCGAGCATGCGTGCAAGCACGATCCCAAAATCCACCTCCAGCGAATGCGCTGGGAGATGGTTGCTGCCGGCGACTTGCGGAAGGTTCGAGGTCATCCAGCGCCTGCCTTCCCTGGACGGTCGTCCCACCACAACAATACTCTGAACTGATCGTCGATGGTCCAGAGCGCCAGAGCGTCGAGTTGTGGAAAACCTCGATGGCGGGGGCCAGCGAATACCCAAACGAGTCCGGCGGTGGAGGTGCAGTTCCGGTGCTCAACACGGGCGCATTGACGAGCCCGATCAGCAGGGGGTGAGCTTCACCTGCTCCTCCTCAATGAAGTGCTGGCGCAGCGCCTCGTAGGCATCGCCGATCCGGTCGCCTAGCGTCCGGTATCTCCTCAACAGCGGTGGAGAACCCAACATCGTGAAAGATCCGGGTTGGGCCAACAGCAGACCACATTGCCGTGAAAGTAAGTGGGCGAAATCTATGGAGAAGTACCATGTCACGCCATGCCTTCATCCTGGGCGGAACGGGACAGATCGGCCGCGCGGTTGCAGGCAATCTCATCGAGCATGGCTGGCGCGTCACTGTCGCCCATCGTGGCATACGCACGCTGCCAGACGACCTTGTCGAGCGCGGTGCGAAGATCGTCATCCTTGACCGCGAAAAACCTGATGAGTTGGCCGAGGCTCTAAAGTCCGGAGTCGATGCCCTGATCGACACTATCGCTTTCCACTCCGACCACGCTCGCCAATTGATCGAGCTGCAGCACAACGTCGGGACGTTCGTCGTTATCTCATCATCCAGCGTCTATCGTGATGCCCTCGGCAGAACGCTGGATGAGGCCGGGCAGAACGGCTTTCCCGAACTCCCTGTGCCAATTTCGGAAACACAGTCCACCGTTGACCCCGGTCTTATGACTTATTCAACGCGGAAGATCGCCCTCGAACGCACGTTGTTTGATGAGGCCACAACACCCGTCACGGTCCTGCGCCCTGGCCCGATCCACGGCCCCGGGTCCCGCGCTCCAAGGGAATGGTGGTTCGTAAAACGTATCCTCGACGGTCGGGAGGTTATACCGCTCGCTTATCGTGGTACGAGCCGCTTCCATACGACCTCTGTCGCAAACATTGCCGCGCTAACGCGCGTTGTCATCGAAGCGCCAGCAGATCGCATCCTGAATATTGCCGATCCATCGGCTCCAAGCGTCGCCGAAATCGCTACGACCATCGCACAGCACATGGGGTACCAGGGCCAAATTCTGGAAGTGCCGGGGGAAGACTATCCCGCAACCATCGGCCGAACCCCATACTCCGTACCCCGTCCGTTTATTCTCGACGTTCGCGCAGCCGGAGCGTTGGGCTACTCTCCGGCCACAACCTATGCCGATGCGGTCAAGTTGACCTGTAATTGGCTGGTCGAAACCGCTTCTGACGACGACTGGCTGGAGAGGTTTCCCTGGTTTCGCCCGCCCCCGAACCTCTTCGACTATCGCGAGGAAGATCGTCTTCTCGACGCCAGTGCATGATCGGCAAGGGTCATAAATGCGAAGAACTCACATCGGGCAAAACTAGTCCGCTGTGCTCCAGCGAGCGAAACTCGGATCGGTTTGCGAATTAGCGACGCCGAAAGACCAGATAGCACGGCATGCGACCTTCACGTTTCGCCTTGGCCTCGTAGCGTGTGGCTGTAAAACCGGGCCATGGCAGGCGCCAGTCGTCGGCACGTTCGGCGGTCCACTCGAAATCGCGCGAGCGTATCAAGTGTTGCAGCGTCCATGCGGCGTAATCGGGCCAGTCAGTCGCGAAGCGGAAGGTGCCGCCCGGCTTGAGCACGCGGGCCATGATCTCGACCGTCGCATCCTGCACGAAGCGGCGCTTCCAGTGCCGGCGCTTCGGCCACGGATCGGCGTAGAGCAGATCAACGCGCGCGATCGAGCTCGAAGGCAGCCAGTCGAGCACGTGGATCGCGTCGCCGAAATGCAGCCTGATATTGGTGAGGCCGCGCGCCGCGATCGCGGAGAGCGCCTTGGCCATGCCGTTCGCAAACGGCTCGACGCCGATAAATCCGGATTGCGGATTGCGCTCGGCTTCCGCGATCAGGTGCTCGCCGCCGCCAAACCCGATCTCCAGGCGCATCTCGCGCACGGCGCATTCAAAGAGGCCCGTAAGCGCAGGGGCGGGCGCATCAAGATCAAGAGCCAGACGTGGCAACAGTGTTTCGAACAGCGCCGCCTGCTGCGGCTTCAGGCGGTGGCCTTTGCGCCGTCCGAAGAAGGCGCGTTTCTCGCTCTCATCGTAGCGCGCGCTTGAGCGCATCGGCGAGATCGGTCCTCTCCCACGAGAAGCCGCCCTCGTTGTCCGGCGCGCGGCCGAAGTGGCCGTAGGCCGCAGTGCGGCGGTAGATCGGCCGGCTCAGCTTGAGATTGCGGCGGATGCTGGTCGGCCGCAGCGGAAAGATTTCGAGCAGCACGTCGTGCAGCTTGTCTTCGTCGACCTGGCCCGTGCCATGCGTCTCGACCAGGAGCGACATCGGATCCGCGACACCGATCGCATAGGCGATCTGGATCGTGCAGCGCTCCGCGAGGCCGGCGGCCACCACGTTCTTGGCGAGATAGCGGGCCGCGTAGGCGGCCGAGCGGTCGACCTTGGTCGGGTCCTTGCCTGAGAAGGCGCCGCCGCCATGCGGAGCATAGCCGCCATAGGTGTCGACGATGATCTTGCGACCGGTCAGGCCACAGTCGCCATCGGGACCGCCGACCACGAAGTTTCCGGTTGGATTGACCAGGAAGTCGGACGCCTCTTTCGGCATCCATCCGCCCGGCAGCGCCGACTTGACCGTATCGGTGATCATCTCACGGACCATCGCGGGCGTGTACTTCTGGCCGTCGCGGGCCGCTTCGTTATGCTGGGTTGACACCACCACCTTGGTGCAGCCGACCGGTTTGCCGTTGACGTATTTGACCGTGACCTGGCTCTTGGCGTCGGGCTGCAGGTCGACAAGCTGCCCGCTGCGGCGCTTGTCGGAGAGCACTTTGAGGACCTTATGGGCGAAGTAGATCGGTGCCGGCATGAACGAGTCTTTCTCATAGACCTCGCTCTCGGTGCAGGCGAAGCCGAACATCATGCCCTGGTCGCCGGCGCCTTCCTCTTCGCTGTTGCCCTTCTGCTTGGCGTCGACCCCCATGGCGATGTCGGGTGACTGGCCATGCAGCAGCACTTCCACGTCGGCGCCGTGGTAGGAGAAGCCTTCCTGGTCGTAGCCGATGTCTTTGACGACATCACGCGCGATCTGCACGATCATGTCGCGATTGACGCTGGCCTTGCTGCCGTATTTGTGGAACAGCGGCGCCTGGCCGCGGCCTTCGCCTGCGATGACGATCTTGTTGGTGGTGCATAAGGTCTCGCAGCCCAGCCGCGTGTTGACCTTGCTCTCGTCGGCGATGCCGAGCTTGATGTCATTGGCGATGAAGGCGTCGAGGATCGCATCCGAGATCTGGTCGCAGACCTTGTCGGGATGCCCCTCGGAGACGGATTCACTGGTGAAAAGATAGTTCGCGCGTGACACCTTGGGACACTCCCCTGCTGGAGGCGGGCTAGTGCCGCCGATTTGAAGGTCCTACAACACCCGCAGCAAACTCGGTTAGGACCTTCAAATCGAAAGCGGCACTAGAACCGTAGAGTTGCTAGTGCCCCTTTGCTTCCAAAGTTCGTGTCAGAGGTTGCCGCAAGGGATCACGAACTTTGGAAGCGGGGCACTAGCCGCTGGGGCGTGTTTCTTGCAGCGTCCCCCCCGCGCGGTCAAGATGTGGGCAGAATTGATCTGAGAGTGGGTCGCAGCAACGCGCAGCAGTATTACCTGCCCACTTCACGGTCGATGGGCTTGCGACCAGCTCGCGCTTACTTGCCCTCTTCGGCGATTTCTTCAACCAGGTCGACGATGCGGCGGCGCAGCTTCGGCTCTTTGATCCGCGTAAATGCCTTGGTCAGAGCGAGCCCTTCCGAGGTTGCCAGGAAGTCGGAGACATAGGCCGGAGAAGGTGCTTCCTTCATGCCATCCGGCTGCGGGCTCAGCGATGGAGCGCCCTCGAAGAAAAACGCAACCGGAACCTGCAGAATTTGCGAGATCTGCTGCAGCCTGCTTGCCCCAATCCGGTTAGTGCCTTTCTCGTATTTCTGGACTTGTTGGAACGTTAAGCCGAGCGCATCACCAAGCTTTTCCTGGCTCATTCCCAGCATCATTCGCCGCATCCGAACCCGGCTCCCCACGTGCTTGTCGATGGGGTTAGGGGCCTTTTTCGCCATAACGATCTCCTATGCGGCCGTGGTTCCTCGTAATGTCCATTTTTGAACGCCCGAAGGCAACCTGTATTTGGTAGGTAGATGAGTCATTAACGCCAAAAAAGTGTGCAATACAATACAGCTCTTAATCGTATTTAATCGCATAACGTAGGTTTTTTATGGTTGGGGCCTCCGCATAAAACGCGCGGCGGCGCCGTTAACCATCTAAGTGCCAGATTTCCTTGCGCGCCGACGCAACGCCACAATGAACCCGAACGCTACCATCACTCCTGCGGGCACGTCACCAAAACGCGCGTATAGCGGGATGGCCATAGGTCTTGGCAATGGGGCATCGAGCACGCCTTCGCCGCCAAGCGGCAGTGAACGCACAATGCGGCCGAGCGGATCGACCACAGCTGAGATCCCGGTATTGGCGGCGCGCACCAGGGGGAGGCCTTCCTCGATCGCGCGCAAGCGCGCCTGCTGGAAGTGCTGATAGGGGCCGGAGCTGATGCCGAACCAGCCGTCATTGGTAAGGTTAAGCATCCAGCCGGGGCGCTCGCCGGCGGGCACGGCGGCGCTTGGAAAGATGATCTCATAGCAGACCAGCGGCGCCAGGCTCGGTGCCCGCGGCACCGGGAGGATGCGCTGGCGATCGCCGGGAATGAACCCGCCCGCCACCTTGGTGAGCTGCTGGAAGCCAAGCCGTTCCAGCTGGTCCTGGAACGGCAGGTATTCCCCAAACGGAACGAGATGCACCTTGTCGTAGACCGAGAGCACCGAGCCGTCGTGGTCGATGACGTAGATCGAGTTGTAGGCGCGCGCGACCGCCGCGTTTGGTGCGGCCCCTTCGGGCGCCCGGATGCCGCCAGTGATCAGGATCGTGCCTTCCGGCAAGAGCGCCGCGATTTGGGCGAGCGCATCGGCCTCGCGGGTGAGGAAGAACGGGAAGGCCGATTCCGGCCAGATCAGGTGTGTCACGTCCGCGATGCCGCTCGCCTGCGGCCCGCTCGCCCGGTCCGACAAGCCGATGTAGCGGCTCATCACCGCCTGTTTCTGCGAATACCTGAACTTGTCATCCTGCTGCAGATTGGGCTGCATGATGCGCAGCCGCACATTGTCGACATAGGCAGTCGGCGATTGCCACAGGCGTAGCGAGCCATAGGCAACCATGGCCAAAAGCACGAGCGCGCTGAGCGCCGGCGCGAGCCAGCGGCGCCGGGTGACGGACCGATCATCGGCGAGAACGGCCGGCGACGCATAGACCGCAATCGCGATCGCGGTCAGCCCCCACAGTCCGATCAGCGCCCCGGTCTGCGCCAGCGGCAATGGCGTCGCGAGCGCGTAGCCGAAGGCGTTCCAGGGAAAGCCGGTCAGCACATGCCCGCGTAGCCATTCCGCAATCGTCAGCCCCGCTGCAAGTGCCAGCACACGGACCGGGCTCTTGCTCCACAGGAGCCGCGCCAGCGCGAGACCGAATGCGGAAAAGAACGCCAGCCCGGCCGGCAACAGAACGACGGCGAACGGCAACAGCCAGGCGAAGGTCTTGGCATCGACCAGGAAGGCGTGGCCGATCCAATAGAGGCCCGCCAGGAAGTAGCCGAAGCCAAACCACCAGCCCACGACAGCAGCGGATCGAACCGCACTGCGAGTGGCATCGGCGGCGCCGTCGAGGAGCCAGACCAGCACCGGAAAGGTCAGGAACGGAATTGGCCAGATCGACAGCGGCGGCAGGGCCAGCGCGGTGGCGGCACCGGCCGCGAACGCGATCAGTATGCGGCGCCACCCCCATGACAGCACGACCGAATGGGCGATGCGCGCGAACGTCACGGCTCGGTCGGGGTCTTCGAGGGATCGGGGCTGGCCTGTTGGTCGCGGATGCCGGTTGGATCGGCTGCGGATATTGGTGCGCCGGCGGCGCGGGAATGCGCGGAGCCCAGGCGATCCGGACTCTGGTAGATCTTGAGCCGTTTCACGCGGCGTGGATCAGCGTCGAGCACCTCGATCTCGAACTGGCCAGGCCCGGGCACGACCTCGCCGCGCACCGGCAGCCGGCCGATACGGGTCGCGATATAGCCGGCGAGCGTGTCGACTTCCTGGGCCACCTCGCCGACGTCGAACTGCGGTCCGATGATGGCGGTCGCATCCTCCAGGCTCGCGCGCGCGTTGGCGAGATAGGAGCCGTCGGCCTGGCGCACGACGCCGGGCGCCAAGTCCTCGTCATGCTCGTCGGCGATGTCGCCGACGATCTGCTCGACGATATCCTCCATCGACACAACGCCGTCGGTTCCGCCATACTCGTCAACGACCAGCGCGAGATGGATGCGCGTCGCCTGCATCTTGGCGAGCAGATCGAGCACCGGCATCGAGGGCGGCGCAAACAAGATTTCGCGCACCAGCTTGGCGGCCGACAGCGACATCGCCAGGTCGATCGCCTTGAGGTCGAGGCCGGTCGGCAGGGTTTCTCTGGACCGTTCGGCCGCCGCCTCGGCCGCGCGTCCTGTCATCAGTGCGATCAGGTCGCGGATGTGAACCATGCCGATGGCATCGTCGAGGGTGTCGTCATAGACGACCAGCCGCGAATGGGCCTGACTCGCGAATACCTTCAACAGATCGCCGAGCGCGATGCTTTTCGGGACTGCGATGATGTCGGCGCGCGGCACCATCACGTCCATCACCCGTCGCTCGCGCAGGCTGAGGATATTCCTCAGCATGGCACTTTCTTTCGGCGAGAAGCCGGCCGCGCCGGCCCCTTCCTCCAGCGCGGTCCGCAGATCGGCGCGGATCGAGCCTGCCTTCCAGCCAAATACCGTCCGCAAGGTGCGTCCGAGCCAAGTGTTGCCGAGGTCGTGCGCTGGCGTCGCCGGCTCGGCCGCCTCGCTCGCAGGTCGCTGGTCGGGGATGGACATGGCCATTTAGATGTCAGCCGCCGCGGTCATGTGCAATGTAGGGGTCGGGGATTCGCAGCCGGGCCAGGATCGCGACCTCCAGCCGCTCCATGGCCGCGGCTTGCTGGTCGGTCTCGTGGTCGTAGCCGCACAGATGCAGGAAGCCGTGCACTGCGAGGTGGGCCAGATGGTGGCTGAATGGCTTATTTTCCGCCTTGGCCTCGCGCGCCAGCGTTTCATAGGCGATGACGATGTCGCCGAGCGGCCCCTGCGGGCTCCCCTGCCGCCGGGCCGGGAAGGCCAGCACATTGGTCGGCTCGTCCTTGCCCCGCCAGGTCCGGTTGAGCTTGCGAATGGCAGAATCATTGGTGAGCACAATAGCAAGCTCGACCGGCCTTGTTGACAGCGCCATCGTGGATAGCTCGGTGGCTGCCTCGGCGATGGCCCGGCGCAGCAGGGGCCGCACGCCACGGCGGGTCTTCCAGCGCGCGGATTCGACCAGGATTTCGACGGCGGGAGCCGGTCGGGCGCCGCGCGGGCGCTTCATTCCTTGGCCTCGCGCGGCCGCAGGGTCTTGAGCGCGGCCTGGTCGTAGGCCTGCACGATGCGCATCACGAGCTCATGCCGGATGACGTCCTCGGCCGTGAACACGACGTGGCTGATGCCTTCGATGCCGTCGAGCAGGCGGGTCGCCTCTGTCAGGCCGGAGGTCTGGCCCTGCGGCAGGTCGACCTGGCTCGGATCGCCCGTGACGATCATGCGGCTGTTCTCGCCGAGCCGGGTGAGGAACATCTTCATCTGCATCGAGGTCGTATTCTGCGCCTCGTCGAGAATCACGACCGAGTTGGAGAGCGTGCGGCCACGCATGAAGGCAAGCGGCGCGACCTCGAACTCTCCGGTCTGCATGGCGCGTTCGACGATGCGTGCGTCCATCAGATCATAGAGCGCGTCGTAGATCGGCCGCAGATACGGATCGACCTTCTCGCGCATGTCGCCAGGCAGGAAGCCGAGGCGCTCGCCCGCTTCGACAGCAGGCCGCGTGAGCACGATGCGATCGACCTCCTTGCGCTCGAACAGCTGTACGGCATGCGCGACCGCGAGCCAGGTCTTGCCGGTGCCGGCCGGGCCGGTGCCGAACACCAGCGCATGCCGTCGCAGCGCCCGGATATAGGCATCCTGCGCGCCGGTGCGCGCGCGCACCGGGCGCTTGCGCAGGTTGATCTCCTCGAAGGTCGGACGTGCGGTCGCAGGGTCGTAGTCGAACAGCGAGCCTTGCGCGATCGCCAGCCGGATCGCGCCTTCGACATCGCCGGAGACGACCTCGTCGCCGCGCTTGAGCCGCCCATAGAGCCCCTCGAGCACGCGGCGCGCCTGCTCGCAGGCGTCGCGCGATCCTTCGATGGTGACGTGGTTGCCGCGCTGCTCGGCGACCACGCCAAGCCGCCGCTCGATCAGTGCCAGGTTCTGTCCGTATTGGCCGAACAGCAGCGAGGCGAGGCGGTTGTCATCGAACGTGAGCGCGATCTGCGTCGCTGAATTGTTGCCCGCCGCGTCGGGGCGCAGCAGCGATCCCTTGTCAGAGCCGGGTGTGCGCAACGGCTTCAGCCTCCCGCCTGCATGAGGAGCGGCGCGCGCGCCGGCGCTGGTCGCGCGAGCGTGCCGAACAGGCTGTTGGCGCTGACCTCGGTGATGGTCACGGGCTCCACATCGCCGATCAGCGCCGCCTCGGCCATCACCTGCACCGCCTGCAGATAAGGCGAGCGGCCGACGATCTGGCCCGGGTGCCGGCCCGGCTTTTCGAACAGAACGTCGAAGGTGCGGCCGCGACAGCGCGCATTGAAGTCGGCCTGATGGCGCTCGATCGCGTGCTGCAGGCGTGCGAGCCGCTCCGCCTTCACATCGTCGGGGATCTGGTCGGTCATCTCGGCGGCGGGCGTGCCTGGTCGGGCTGAATACTTGAATGAGTACGCGCCCGCGTAGCCGACCTCGTCGACCAGCGACAGCGTGGCTGCAAAATCGTCCTCGGTCTCGCCAGGGAACCCGACGATGAAATCCGACGAGAACACAATCGCGGGCTGCGCCGTCCGCACGCGCGCGATCACGTCGAGATAGTCGGCGCGGGTGTGCCGGCGATTCATGGCGGCAAGGATCCGGTCGGAGCCCGACTGTACCGGTAGGTGCAGGTAAGGCATCAGCGCCGGCAGATCGCCGTGCGCGGCGATCAGGCTGTCCTCCATGTCGCCCGGATGGCTGGTCATGTAGCGCAGCCGCGCGATGCCGGGCACCTCCGCGATCCGATGCAGAAGCCGCCCGAGCGTCCACGCGCGGCCGTCTGGGCCTTCGCCGTGATAAGCGTTGACGTTCTGCCCGATCAGCGTGATCTCGCGCACGCCGGCGTCGGCGAGGCGTTCCGCCTCAGTGACGATCTTGGCGACCGGCCGCGACGTCTCGGCGCCGCGTGTGTATGGCACCACGCAAAAGGTGCAGAACTTGTCGCAACCCTCCTGCACCGTCACGAACGCTGACACGCCGCGCCGGCGCGTGGCTTCCCGGCTCGGCGCAGCGAGCACATCGAACTTGTCCTCGACCGGGAACTCGGTGTCGATCGGGCGTTCACCGCGCGTGGCGCGTGCGAGCAGCGTAGGCAGACGGTGATAGCTCTGCGGCCCCACGACGAGATCGACTGATGGCGCGCGGCGGATGATCTCGGCGCCCTCGGCCTGTGCGACACAGCCTGCCACCGCAACGGTGACGCGGCGCCCCTCGCGCGCTGCGGCCTGCTTGATCAGGCGGACGCGACCCAGCTCGGAATAGACCTTCTCGGCCGCCTTCTCGCGGATATGGCAGGTGTTGAGGATGACGAGGTCGGCGTCCTCCGGGGTTGTGGTCTCGGCGAAGCCTTCGGGCGCAAGCGTGTCCGCCATACGATGGGAATCGTAGACGTTCATCTGGCAGCCGAATGACTTGATGTAGACCTTGCGCGCTCCGCTCATGCCGTTCGTCGATGCCGCCTCTGCCGGCCGCTGTCCCATTAACCTATTCACGGCGCTGTTGAATTCCAGCTGCCCAGGGGCGCGGCCAATGTGCGGCTTGTCATACCGGGTTTTGGCCGAAAAGGAAATGGAGCTCAGTCCTGTGGACGGATGTCAGCGTCCTTGATCACTTTCGACCACTTGGCGATCTCGGACTTGATGGTGGTGTCGAGCGCCTCCGGGGTCGAGCCCTCGCTTGTCATCCCGAGATCGGCAAAGCGCCTTTGGCTATCCGCCTGGGTGAGCAGGCGCCGCACCTCGGTGTTGAGCCGCAGCACGACGTCGCGCGGGGTGGCTGCCGGCGCGACCAGCGCGAACCAGGTCGCCGCCTCGAAGCCCGGCAGCGCCGTCTCCGCGACAGTCGGGATTTCGGGCGCCACCGCCACGCGTTGCGCGCTCGCGACCGCAAGCGCGCGCAGGGTTCCGGCCTTGACGTTGCCGATAACGGCGGAAAGGTTCGCGAAAATGAAATGGAGCTGTCCGCCGAGCAGATCGTTGATGGCCGGCGCCTCGCCCCGATAGGCGACGTGAACGATCTTGATGCCGGCTGCGAGCGCAAACAGCTCGCCGGCCATGTGCGGCGTGGTGCCGACACCGCCCGATCCGAAATTGATTGCGCCTGGTCTCGCTTTCGCCATCGCGATGACGTCGTTGACCGAATGCGCGGCGAGGGATGGGTGAACCACGAGCACGAGCGGTGACACGCCCGCCATCGACACGCCGGAAAACTCCTTGGCCGGATCGAGCGCGAACTTGCGATAGAGGTTCGGCGCCACGGCCAGCGTCGTCTGGGTGCCCATCATCAGCGTGTAGCCATCGGGTGGCGATTTCGCGACGGCATCGGCCGCGATCATGCCACTCGCGCCGGCCCGGTTCTCCACCACGACCGACTGGCCGAGATTTTCCGTCAATTTCGCGGACAAGATGCGTGCCGCCACATCGGTGCCGCCGCCGGCGGCAAAGCCGACCAGAATCTTGATTGGTTTGTCGGGATAGCGCGCCGGCTGTGCGTTCACCTGCGCCATTGCGAGACCGGCAACGATTGCAAGACCGAGCAACGGGGTGGCCCAGCGTGCTCTGTGCGCCAGATTGACGTTGGTGGATTTCATCATCATGGCCGTCTCCCCGATAAAGAAACGGCCGCGCCATTCGAAAACGGCGCGGCCCTTTCGATCCATCGGCCGAAGCCTACTGGGCCTGCCGCTTGAGCTCGGCGAGATCGGCCTCGCTGCGGACCGTCATCGCCACGACCTTGCTCGAGCGCGGATAGCAGAACACGACTTCGAGCTTGCCGCCCGGCAGGTCGCGCAATGACGCGAGGCGCACCTCGGTGCCGCGCGTCGGCAGGTCGAAGACCGTCCACTTGCCGGCCGTCGGATCGTATTTCGCGATCTGATCGGTGGTCCACATCGGCGCCCAGACGTTGTGGCTCTTGTCCACGATCGTCGCGTAGGGCTGATGCGCAGTCGGGTTCGGGAACGGCACGACGCTCATGTCGCCGGTCCTGGTGTCGACGCGCGTGAGGTTGCCACCCCACGAATTCGCGACCCAGAGCACGCCCGCGGCGCGATCCATGCCGATCCGGCGCGGGCCTTGCGACCACGGGAACGGGGTGCCGATGTCCTTGGGCGCGTAGGTGTCGTAGAACTTGAGGTCCGCCGGCGTGACGATCGCCATCTCCTCCTTCACGGGCGGCAGCTTCCATTCCAGCGACTTGCCGGTCTTGATGTCGCTCTTGGCGATGATGTCGAACGCCATCTGGGTCCACCACACATTGCCGTCGCGATCGCCGGCGATGCCGTAGGTGGCGCCTTGGCCGCCATTGGCGGTCTTCGGCGTGACCGACTTGAACTCGGTGAACTTCTCCTCGACCGGATCGAAGCGCAGCACGCCGTCGAGCGTGCCGGCCCAGATTCCGCCGGTGCCGTCATAGTCGAGCGTCACCGGACCGTCGATCTGCGACATGCCGCTTGGCGGGATATAGACCGAGATCTTCTCGGTCTTCGGGTCGACCTTGGCGAGCGCGCCGCGCGACACATGCGCGTTGAACCAGATGACGCCCTTCTCGTCGCGGATGAGCCCGTGCGCGTTCGCAGCATTGCCATTCGGCGCGTTGACCTTGAAGGGCTTCACTTCGCCGGTCTTGGCGTCGACGCGGCCGATCGTCATGGTCTTGTTCTGCGTCACCGCTGCGAACCAGAGATTGCCGTCGAGATCGGCCGCCGCATCGTGCGGCAGCGAGCCCCCGCGCGAGGTCGTCCCCATCGACCAGTCGCTGCCGTTGATCGGCGGAATGCGCGACGGAAGCTGGACGTCCGGATTGAGCGGCACGTCGTATTCCTTGTAGACCACGCGTGCCGCTTCACCTGTCGGGCGTGGCCGCGTGGTGATCTTGAAGCCGCCCTGGTTCGGGCCGCGCACCTTGGCGAGATAGGCGGCAAGCTCCTTCTGATGGAAATTGAGCACCGGATTGGGCGGCGTGTTCGGCCCGCGATAGATGCCGTAGACGTTGATCACCTTCATCGTCTGGATCATCGCATTCCAGCCGCTCTCGTCGAAACGGTGCTGCAGCGTGTAGCTCGGCGTGTGACAGCTTGTGCAATTGTTGCGGAAGATGCGTTTCATGCGTTTGTCGTCGTTGGTTTCCTCCGGCAGGCCCGCGAGGATGAGGTCACCGGGCAGCTGTCGCACCTGCGCCTCGAAATCGGTCATCGGCGTGAGCACGAAGTCCTGGCTCTTCTTGGCGGCGAGATCGACGTCGCGCTTCGCGGTCTCGAAGCTCAGCGCCTGCGCCCAGACCTTGTACTTGCCGGCCTCGAGCGGTGGGAAATAGTAGGCGCCGGTTTCGTCGGTGAAGACCGTGGTGGTGATGGTGCCGCCCTCGGCCTTGGCCGAGACTGTGACGCCTTCAATCTTGTCGCCGGCGGCTGATTTGATCGATCCGCTCAGCACCAC
>Ga0081455_10002069_pt1 | contig 23963 bp, 19 predicted proteins | sample TabmetS3T2R1_FD_70207 | JGI IMG/M metagenome (GOLD analysis project Ga0081455, IMG submission 70207) | Tabebuia heterophylla rhizosphere microbial communities from the University of Puerto Rico - S3T2R1 | ecosystem: Host-associated > Plants > Roots > Rhizosphere ...
GCTATAGGCCGCCTGCCACATCAGGAAATTCGACAGCCGCTGCTCGCCGCTGGTGCGGATGATGAGGTCGGGGTCCGGGATGCCTGCCGTGTCGAGTCTCTCTTCGAGCGTCTCTGCGGTGATGTCTTCAGGCTTCAGCCGGCCGGCGGCGACCTCGCCGGCAAGGCGTTGCGCGGCGCGCGCAATTTCCTGCCGCGAGCCGTAATTGAAGGCGACGACGAGCGTCATGCGATCGTTGTCGCGTGTCAGCTCTTCGGCTTCCGTCAGAAGGGCGATGATATCGGCCTCGAGGCCCTCGCGCTCGCCGACAATGCGCACGCGAACGCCGTCGCGATGCAGTTCGGCCAGATCGTTGCGGATGAAACGGCGCAGCAGGCCGAACAGATCGCCGATCTCCTGCGCGGGCCGCGACCAGTTCTCCGACGAAAACGAGAAGATCGTCAGATATTGCACGCCGAGCTCGCCGGCGCCGCGAACCACCCGTCGCAGCGCCTCGACGCCGCGGCGATGACCTTCGGTGCGCGGCAGTCCGCGCGCCGCCGCCCAGCGACCATTGCCATCCATGATGATGGCGACGTGGCGCGGACAAACGGTGGTGTCGACGCCATCGGGTGCGAGCGTGGTTTCTGCGGCCATGGGATGATCCCTCAAACCGTGAGGATTTCCTTTTCCTTGTTGGCCAGCAGCTGATCGATCTCGGTGATGGTGCCGTCGGTGGCCTTTTGCACCTCGTTGGACAGGCGCTTTTCGTCGTCCTGCGAGAGCTGATGATCCTTTTCGAGCTTCTTCAGCGCATCAAGGCCGTCGCGGCGAACGTGTCGGACGGCGACGCGTGCGGCTTCGGTATATTTGTGCGCGACCTTGACCAGTTCCTTGCGGCGATCCTGATTGAGTTCGGGAATGCGCAGCCGGATCACCTGTCCTTCGGTCGCCGGCGACAGGCCAAGATTGGAATCCACGATGGCCTTTTCCACCGCCTTCACCATCGATTTGTCCCACACCTGCACCGACAGAAGCCGCGGCTCCGGCACACTGACGGTGGCGACCTGGTTCAGCGGCATGTGGCTGCCGTAGGCCTCGACCTGAACCGGTTCGACCATCGAGGCCGAGGCACGCCCGGTGCGCAACCCGCCGAGCTCATGCTTGAGTGCGGCAACCGCGCCCTGCATGCGTCGTTTCAATTCGTTGATGTCGAAATTTCCCGACATGGCCTGCACTCCCTGGCAATTCCGCCGCGATACGGCCGCGGCGGGCACGTGATCGCCGCTCGATCATGGCGCGATGAAAGGACTTCGCATCATGATCTCATCTCTTTGTTTGCACATGATCTTTTCGGAAAGACCGGCTTCCATTCTTTCCGGATCATGCGCTAACCCGCGACGATAGTACCCTTGTTCGCGCCCTTCAAAACCGCCGTGATCGAGCCGGATTCGGCAATCGCAAACACGATGATAGGCATAGCTGTCTCGCGGGCAAGGGCGAAGGCGGTTGCATCCATCACCCGGTAATCGCCCTCCAGCGCCTGCGAATGGGTCAGGCGCTCGAATCGCTTGGCTTTCGGATTGGTCTTCGGATCGGCTGAATAGACGCCGTCGACATTGGTGGCTTTCAGCACGGCATTGGCGCCGATCTCGGCGGCCCGCAGCACCGCGGTGGTGTCGGTGGTGAAGAACGGATTGCCGGTGCCGCCGGCGAGCAGCACGATGCGGCCTTCGGCGAGATGCCGGTAGGCGGCGGCGCGCGTGAACAGCTCGCAGACTTCGGGCATGTTGAGCGAGCAGAGCGTACGGGACGGCTGGCCGTGCTTCTCGAGCGCCGATTCCAGCGCCAGGCAATTCATCACGGTCGCGAGCATGCCCATGGTGTCGCCGGTGGGACGCGACACGCCGCGCGACGACACCTCGACGCCGCGAAAGATGTTGCCGCCGCCGACGACGACGGCGAGTTCGACACCGAGTTCGCGCGCCGCGATCAGTTCGCTCGCGACCTTGTCGACGGTCGGCTGATGGATGCCGAAAGCCTGGTCGCCGGCAAGATATTCACCGGAGATCTTCACCACCGCGCGGCGATATTTTGGTTCAGCCATTTTTTGGTTCACCCATGGCGTTGATCGCTCCGTTGAACCTCAAATCCGGCTGTCGCCGCGGCAGACCAAATGACCGGAAAACCGGTCGCTCAGGCCTTGGTCTGTCCGCTTGCGGCGGCCACTTCGGCGGCGAAATCGCTTTCCTGCTTTTCGATTCCCTCGCCGAGAGCATAACGCACAAAGCCGGTGATTTTCACCGCTCCGCCCACCTTGCCCTCAGCTTCCTTCAACGCCTGCCCGACGCTCTTCTTGTCGTCGAAAATGAAGGGCTGCTCCAGCAGGGTCTGCTCCTTGTAGAAGGTTTTCAGGCCGGATTCGGTGATCTTTTCGATCATCGCCTCTGGCTTGCCCTGCTGGCGGAACTTGTCGGCGAGAATATCCTTCTCGCGCTTGACCACCGCCGGGTCGACGCCCGACGGATCGATCGCCAGCGGATTGGTGGAGGCGATGTGCATCGCGACCTGCCGGCCGAGCGCGGCCAGTTCGTCCGCCTTGCCCGAGGATTCCAGCGCGACGATCACGCCGATCTTGCCGAGGCCATCGCTGACCGAGGCATGCGCATAGCTCGCGACCAGGCCGGAGCCGACCGACAGCACCGCGGCGCGGCGCAGCGTCATGTTCTCGCCGATGGTCGCAATCGCGTCCGAGACCGCGGTCGCGACGGTGACGCCGCCGACCTTGGCCTCGTTGATCTTGGCGACATCGGAGCCCGCATCCAGCGCGACCTGCGCCACCATCTTGACGAGGCCCTGGAATTGCTCGTTGCGCGCGACGAAGTCGGTCTCGGAATTGACCTCGACCATCGCGGCCTTGTTGGCTGACGTGGCGATGCCGATCAGGCCTTCCGCGGCGACGCGGCCGGCCTTCTTCGCGGCCTTGGAGAGGCCCTTCTTGCGCAGCCAATCGACCGCAGCTTCCATCTCGCCGGCACTCTCGTTCAGCGCCTGCTTGCAGTCCATCATGCCCGCGCCGGTCTTGTCGCGCAGGTCCTTCACCATTGCTGCGGTGATTGCTGTCATGTTCGGATTCCCTAATGGCGGCCACGGCGGAAGGCCGCGGCGCCACGCTGTTTTGCCATCAGCAACGCGCCGGCCCGCACAATCGGACCGGCAGGCTCGATTTTTTACTCGGCTTCCGCCGTCAAGGTCTTGGCCTGGGCCACCCAGGCGTCGGCACGGCCCGGCAGGCCGACCTCTTCGCCGATATGGTGGGCGGTATCATGATCGAGTTCCGCCAGCTGCCAGTAATGGAAGATGCCCATGTCGTTCAGGCTCTTCTCGATGGCGCCGGAGACGCCCGGCAGCTTCTTCAGGTCGTCGGCGACGCCGCGCGGTCCGGGCAGGCCCTGGAAACCGGCCGGGCTTGCAGCCACGACTTCCGGGGTCGGATTGGCCGCCGCGCCGATATCGACGCCGCTTTCGCCCTGCGAGCGTGACAGGCCGTCGATCACAGCGCGCGCGATCAGGTCGCAATACAGCGAAATCGCGCGACCGGCGTCGTCATTGCCCGGCACCAGATAGGTGATGCCCTGCGGGTCGCAATTGGTGTCGACGATCGCGGCGACCGGAATCTTCAGCCGCTGCGCTTCCTGGATCGCGATGTCTTCCTTGTTGGTGTCGATCACGAAAATCAGGTCCGGCAGACCGCCCATGTCCTTGATGCCGCCGAGCGAACGGTCGAGCTTGTCGCGCTCGCGCTGCAGCGTCAGCCGCTCCTTCTTGGTGTATTGCGTCGCATCGGCGGAGCCGAGCACCTCGTCGAGGTGGCGCAGCCGCTTGATCGAGCCCGAAATCGTCTTCCAGTTGGTCAGCGTGCCGCCGAGCCAGCGCGAATTGACGAAATACTGCGCCGAGCGCTTGGCGGCATCGGCGATGCCTTCCTGCGCCTGACGCTTGGTGCCGACGAACAGCACGCGGCCGCCCTTGGCGACGGTGTCGCTCACCGCCTGCAGCGCGCGGTGCAGCAGCGGCACCGTCTGGGTCAGGTCGATGACATGGATGTTGTTGCGAACGCCGAAAATGTATTCGGCCATTTTCGGATTCCAGCGATGCGACTGGTGGCCGAAATGCACGCCAGCTTCCAAGAGCTGACGCATGGAAAAGTCAGGTAACGCCATGGTTCGGATTCTCCGGTTGGTTCCTCCGGGAACGTGTGAGCAAACAACGGACCTTGCGGCCCGGAATGCCACCGGACGGCCTTATCAGCCAAGTTCCCGTGTGAGATGGCGGGCTTATAGCCATGCGGTCCCCCCAAAGCAAGGAAATCCTTGGGATTCCGCCGCCAAAGCCGGCCGGCTTACACCGTCTGCACGTCGACCACCCCCGGCACCGCCTTGATCGCGCCGGCAATCTGCGGCGAGACCCGGAAATGGCCGGGCAAGCGGATTTCTGCCTCGGTTTCGAGGTCCAGCATCATGACCAGCGTCACATCGCCGTTCGACCCGTTCGGGCCGGGGGACCGCCGGGCCGGACTCGGCGCCGGCTGCGGCTGCTGCCCGGTGGCCGATTCCAGCCGCTTGGCGATCGAATCCAGCGGCTTCGAGTCCCGGACGAAGATCCGAAGCCCCATCTGGGTCTTGGCGGCGGCGGCATCGAGCGGCTCGGCATGCAGGATGCGGGCGCGGACGTCCTCGCCCTGCAATTCGGCGCCGAGTTGCAACAGCACGGCCGCACCCGGCTCCAGCGTGTCGCGATATTGCTGCAGTCCCTCGGAGAACAGCACCGCCTCGAACCGGCCGGTCGGATCGGACAATTCAAGGATGCCCATCTTGTTGCCGGTCTTGGTGCGCCGCTCCATCCGGTTCACCACGGTCGCGGCGACCTTGCCGGCGGTCGCGCCGGATTTGACGGCCTGCGAGAACTCGCTCCAGGACTGCACCCGCAGGCGTTTCAGCGCCGCGGCGTAATCATCCAGCGGATGGCCGCTCAGGAAGAAGCCGACCGCATCGAATTCGTGCTGCAGCCGATCGGCCGGCAGCCAGGGTTCGACGCCGGGCAGGATCAGCGTCGGCGCGTCCGCGACATTGCCGAACAGGCTGTGCTGGCCGCTGGTGGCGGCCTCATGCTGGCTCTGGCAGGCGGCGACGACGGCATCGGCGCCGTTGAAACTGCGCGCCCGGTTCGGCTCCAGCGTATCGAACGCGCCGGCCGCCGCCAGCGTCTCCACCACGCGCTTGTTCAAGGCCTTCGGCGACACCCGGGTTGCGAAATCCGACAGCGAGGTGAACGCACTGTCGCCGCGCGCCTCCACGATCAGGTCGACCGCCTGCGGGCCGACGCCCTTCAAGGCGGCGAGCGCATAGAAGATCGTCTCGTTGGCGACATCGAAGTCGCGGCCCGAGCGGTTGATCGAGGGCGGCTCGAGCTTGATGCCGGCGCGCAAGGCTTCCGCCCTGAACTCGGCGAGCTTGTCGGTGTTGTTCAATTCCAGCGTCATCGAGGCCGCGAGGAATTCCACCGGATGGTTCGCCTTCAGCCACGCCGTTTGATAGGTGATGAAGGCGTAGGGCGCCGAGTGCGACTTGTTGAAGCCGTATTCGGCGAATTTCGCGCAGGCATCGAAGATCGCCTCCGCCACCGCCTTCTGCACGCCGCGCTCGACCGCGCCGGACAGGAAGCGCGTCCGCTGCGCGTCCATCTCCGCCTTGATCTTCTTGCCCATCGCGCGGCGCAACAGGTCGGCTTCGGCGAGCGTGTAGCCGGCGAGCGATTTCGCGATCTGCTGCACCTGCTCCTGATAGGTGATGACGCCGAAGGTCTCTTTCAGGATCGGCTCCAGCATCGGATGCAGGTACTCGATCTCCTCGTCGCCGAGCTTGCGCGCGCAATAGGTCGGGATGTTCGCCATCGGTCCCGGCCGGTACAGCGCGACCAGCGCGATCAGATCCTCGAAGCGGTCCGGGCGCATGTCGATCAGCGCCCGCCGCATGCCCTGGCTTTCCACCTGGAACACGCCGACCACATCGCCGCGGCCGAGCATCTCGAAGGTCTTCTTGTCGTCGAGCGGGATGCGCCCGATGTCGAGCTCGACGCCGCGCTTGCGGAGCAGCTTCACCGCGACATCGAGCACGGTCAGCGTCTTCAGCCCGAGAAAGTCGAATTTGACGAGGCCGGCGGGCTCAACCCATTTCATGTTGAACTGGGTGACCGGCATGTCGGATTTCGGATCGCGGTAGAGCGGCACCAATTCGTGCAGCGGCCGGTCGGCGATCACGATGCCGGCGGCATGGGTCGAGGCGTGTCGGGTCAGGCCCTCGAGCTTCTGGGCGATGTCGAAGGCGCGCTCGATCACGGGATCGCTGTCGCGCATCGCCTGCAGCTTGGGTTCGCCCTCGATCGCTTTCGCGAGCGTGACCGGCGCGGCCGGATTCATCGGCACCAGCTTGGTCAGCCGGTCGACCTGACCGTAAGGCATTTGCAGCACGCGGCCGACGTCGCGCAGCACGCCGCGCGCCTGCAGCGTGCCGAAGGTGATGATCTGGGCGACGCGCTCGCGCCCGTAGCGCTCCTGCACATAGCGGATCACCTCGTCGCGGCGGTCCTGACAGAAGTCGATGTCGAAGTCCGGCATCGAGACGCGATCCGGATTGAGGAAGCGTTCGAACAACAGGCCGAAGCGGATCGGATCGAGATCGGTAATCGTCAGGCAATAGGCGACCAGCGAGCCTGCGCCGGAGCCACGGCCCGGGCCGACCGGAATGCCCTGCGACTTCGCCCATTTGATGAAGTCGGCGACGATCAGGAAGTAGCCCGGATATTTCATCCGCTCGATGACGCCGATCTCGAAATTCAGCCGCTCGAGATAGTCCTCCTGCGTGAAGCCGTGGGCGAGGCCGTTAAGCGCGAGCCGTTTTTGCAGCCCCTCCTCCGCCTGCCGGCGCAATTCCCGCGCCTCGAGTTTTTCGGCATCCTCGGCCTGCTCGTGAGCCGCGGTCGCATCCGCGCTGCCGAAGCGCGGCAGGATCGGCTTGCGGGTGCGCGGACGATAGGTGCAGCGTTCGGCGATCTCGACGGTCGAGCTCAAGGCCTCCGGCAGATCGGCAAACAGCATCGCCATTTCGGCGCGGGTCTTGAATCTGTGATCCGGCGTCAGATGCGGCCGGTCGGTTTCCGCCACCAGGCGGCCGCCGGCGATGCAGAGCAGCGCATCATGCGCCTCGTAATCATCAGCGCTTGCAAAGAACGGCTCGTTGGTCGCGACCAGCGGCAGGCCGCGGGAGTAAGCGAGATCGATCAGCGCGCCCTCGACGCGGCGTTCGCTCTCCAGGCCGTGACGCTGCAGCTCGATATAGAGCCTATCGCCGAACAGCGCGGCGAGGCGCTCACAGCGCAAGCCCGCAACGGCGCGCTGATCTTCCGCAATCGCGAGCGAGATCGGCCCCTCGGGCCCGCCGGTGAGCGCGATGAGTTCGGCGGTTTCGCCTTCGAGCCAGTCGAGCTTGATGTGCGGCGCCTGATGCGTCGGCGTCTCCAGGAACGCGCGCGAGTTCAGCCGCATCAGGCTGCGGTAGCCCTCCTCCTTCGCCGCGAGCAGCACGATGCGGGCGGGATGGGCCAGCACCGAGCGCGAGCCCGGCTCCTGGTCGCCGAAATCAACCGCGACCGCGCAGCCGATGATCGGCTGGATGCCGTAGCCTGCCAGCTTCTCGGAGAATTCCAGCGCGCCGAACATGTTGTCGGCATCGGTCAAGGCCAGCGCCGGCTGGCGGTCTTTTTTCGCCAACTCCGCCAGGCGCGCAATGGTGATGGCGCCGCGCAGCAGCGAATAGGACGAGGGAACGTGGAGATGGACGAAGCCGGGACTGGTCATGAGCACGCGGTCTTAGAGCATGGTCTGGCGCGAGAACGGCAGCAGGATTTCGGCCGGCCGAACCCGACTCGGGACGGCGATCATGCTTGGCCCTGCCCACCCCTGATGTCCATGTTCCCCAGCCCGCCCGCCGCGCGCTGTCCCTCGAAATTCTCCTGTTGCCCACAAGCGTTTACGGTCGGCCGATGGAGCGCGCGGATTTCGCCGTCCCGACCGGCGGTCCTGACCGTTCAGAGCTGCGGAATGACCTGCGCCCAGACCGCGATCATGCCCACGAACAGCGTCACCGATGCCAGCGCCGCGACTTCCTCGACAACCAACTTCAACATGGCCATACCCCTGCGAATGAGAACATACGAGGAACATTGTTCGATCTTTGTTCTTTTGTCAAGGGGGCGTTCCTTGCCTTGTCGCGCTCCGGCCTCCTGCGGGGGCATCGTGCCGAAAAGCGCCCCTCACCCCGCCCCTCTCCCGGCTGGCGGGGCGGGGGAGAAAAGATCGCCGCCGGCGTCGTCTCGGCATTGATCCCAAATTTCAAACAGCCTAACCCGCATTCTTCCTCGGGATGACCGGACTTTGATCCGGCTAGATCGCTATTCCCGGACGCGCGCATCTGAGGAAAGCGCGAACCGTCTCCGACTTGACCCGATCGTCGTCATGGCCGGACATAGCCGTTCGAAGAACGGCGTCGCTTCGCTCGCCTGTCCCGGCCATCCACGTCTTTTTCGCTGGAAGGAAGACAAGACGTGGATGCCCGGCACCAGGCCGGGCATGACGAACGATGGAAATTGACAGCCTAATGGCATTTTCCGGTCAGACTCTGGGGTGCGAGCCGCGTGTGCGGCGTCGCCCTTCGAGGGCTGCGCACAAGCCGGCTGTAGCCGGTTTGTGCAATCAAACATACCGATCTCGGGCAAGCCCGCGATCGGATGCAGCCTCCTCAGGGTGACGGAGAGATGTACGGAGGTGGAACGTTATTGCGAGGCGCTGAAAGCGCCGAAGCAATCCGGTCCCAGAAAAAAGAGCTGGATCGCTTCGGCGACAAGCCGCCTCGCGATGACGGCAGTATGAGGCGTGCGCGATTCCCGCGCCGTCGTTACGGACCGGCGTCAGCCGCGCTTCCGCGCCCGCATCAGATCGGCGAAGCGTTTGAACAGGTAATGGCTGTCGCGCGGACCGGGCGAGGCTTCCGGGTGATACTGCACCGAGAACACTGGCTTGTCTGCCAGAGCGATGCCGCAGTTGGAATCGTCGAACAGCGACACATGGGTCTGTGTCACATTGCTCGGCAGCGTCGTCTTGTCGATGGCGAAGCCGTGGTTCATCGAGGTGATCTCGACCTTGCCGGTCGTCAGGTCCTTCACCGGATGATTGGCGCCATGATGGCCCTGATGCATCTTCGCGGTCTTGCCGCCGAGCGCGATGCCGAGCATCTGGTGGCCGAGACAGATGCCGAAGGTCGGCGTTCCCGACTCCACGACCTTCTTGATCACGGGCACGGCGTATTGTCCGGTCGCGGCGGGATCGCCGGGGCCGTTGGACAGGAACACGCCATCGGGCTTCATCGCGAGAATGTCCTCGGCCGAGGTCGTCGCCGGCACGACAGTGATCTTGCAGCCTTCGCCGGCGAGCAGGCGCAGGATGTTGCGCTTGATGCCATAGTCGATCGCGACGACGTTGAAATCGGACCTGGTCTGGCGCTCAAAGCCTTCGCCTGCGGTCTTGCCCCACATCCACGGCATCTCGTCCCAGGTGAAACGCTGGCCCGAGGTGACCATCGGCACGAGATCCATGCCGACCAGTCCCGGCCACTCCCGAGCCTCCGCCTTCAGCGCCGCGAGATCGAACGTGCCCGAGGGCGAGGCGGCGATCACCGCGTTCGGCATGCCCTTGCTGCGGATCAAGGCGGTGAGGGCACGGGTGTCGAGCCCGGCAAGGCCGATGATGCCGCGGGCCTTCAGCCAGGCGTCGAGATGCTTCACCGCGCGGTAATTCGACGGGTCGGTGATGTCGGCGCGCAGGATCACGCCACGGGCGCCCGGCGTCGCCGCCATGTTCAGCGCTTCGATGTCCTCATCATTGGCGCCGACATTGCCGATATGCGGAAAGGTGAAGGTGATGATCTGGCCGGCATAGGAGGGATCGGTCAGGATTTCCTCATAGCCGGTCATCGCGGTGTTGAAGCAGACCTCGCCCACGGCATGGCCGGTGGCGCCGAGGCCGAAACCTTCGAGCACGGTGCCGTCGGCAAGCACCAAGAGCGCGGTCGGTTTTGGCTCCGGCCAGGCGGGAAACATCTCAGCTTGTGTCATAAGCCCGCTCCTTACCGTCTGGGCCCGGTCTCGTCAAAGCCGCAAAACGGGCATCCACCGCTGCCTGGCCGCCCCGACGGAGAATCGCGGCGGCGCCGGGGTTCGGAACCACAAGCCGGCCGAGCTGATAGTTGCCTGTCGCGGGGCGGTCCCAGGGGGCGGGAAGGCCTGCCAGGCGTCGGCCCCGGCCGCCGACAGGCGCGCCGGCTCGGTTGTGTCCGGAATCAAAAGCACATAAATCGGGCATTCTGTTCGGGACGCCCGGAAGGAAGGATGCCCATGCTGCGAGACGCGATCAATGCCGCCGTCAAGGACGCGATGAAGGCGAAGGACGAGCGCAAGCTTTCGACGCTTCGCATGGTCAATTCGACCATCAAGAATGCCGACATCGACGCGCGCGGGCAGGGCAAGCCGCCGCTCGCCGACGGCGATCTGCTCGGCGTGCTGCAGAAGATGATCAAGCAGCGCCAGGAGGCGGTCGAACTCTATGACAAGGGCGGCCGCGCTGAACTCGCCGCGCAGGAGCGCGAGGAAATCGCCGTGATCTCCGCCTATCTGCCGAAACAGATGGGCGACGCCGAGGTCGCGGCCGCGATCGACGCCGCCATCAAGGAAACCGGCGCCGCCGGCATGAAGGACATGGGCAAGGTGATCGGCGTCCTGCGCGGCAAATATGCCGGTCAGATGGATTTCGGCAAAGCCAGCGGTCTGGTGAAGGCGGCGTTGAACGGGTAGCGGGGGCTTGACCGCCGGAATGTCGACTCCCGCTTGACCCGGACCCCGGGGCTGCATCGATAATCGCGCGTCTGCCGACAGCGAGGCGATTCGTGAGTCCATCCGTTCGATTTCTGAATGCTGCGGCCGCGGCGCGGCAGCTCGGCGTCTCCACCAAGACGTTGCGGCTCTACGAGCAGCACGGCTTGATCGCGCCCGGCCGCACGGTCAAGGGATGGCGGCTGTATGGTCCCGATGATCTGGCGCGGGCCGGCGATGTCGTCGCACTGCGCGCGCTCGGTCTCGGCCTTGCCCAGATCGCTGAGGTTTTCGCGGGCGATCCGCAAGCGATGGAAGCTGTGCTGGCATCGCATCAGGCGGTGCTTGAAAGCCGGATCGGTGATCTCGCCGGCGCGCTGGCCAGGGTGCGTGAACTTCGGGCCGGCGGCTCGTTGCAACGGCTTGATGCGCCGCGCGCGATGGGAGCGAACGCCAATTTACGCATCGCCCTCGATCTGCCATGGCCGTGGGGCGGTGAACGTTTCGAGCTGAACGAGATCCGGCCGTTGACCTACATCATCGGTCCGCTCGGCAGCGGCAAGACCCGGCTGATCCAGCGTCTCGCGGAGGCCCTGCCGGGCGCGGTGTTCCTGCCGCTCGATCGCATCGAGCGCGGCGCCGTGCGCGGCCTGACCGGGCGCGACACGGATCCGGTGCTTCGATCGAACATCGCCCGCGCGCTCGCCGGCCTCGTGGAGCACGGCGCGGTCGCGTCCGATCCCCTGATCGCCCTGATCGCAGCGCTGGAGGCGCAGGGCGATGCCATCCTCGTCATCGACATGGTGGAGCAGGGATTGGACGCGGCATCGCAGCGCGCGGTGAGCGCCTATCTGCGCGGCCGCGCCTCCGATGCGCCGCCGGTTGTTGTGACCACGCGCTCCTCGGCGATGCTGGATCTGGCAGCTGTAGGCGCGCGCGAGGCCATCATCTTCTGTCCCGCCAATCACGCGCCGCCGGTCTGGGTCGTGCCGCGGCCGGGCGCGCCCGGCTATGAAGCGGTCGCGAGCTGTCTGGCGCCGCCTGACGTCCGCGCGCGGACCGAAGGCATGATTGCCGTGATTCCGCGCGTCGCCTGACGTGGTGCGGGGGGCGTCAGCCGCCGTCGCCGATGATGGTGTAGGGCGCCCAGAACAAGGGATGCGCGTAGGAGAACAGCGTCGCCCCCGCGTCGTCGGTGAAGCCCTTGCCATCGATGAGTGCAATCATGGCTTGCCGCAGCGCTTCGCCGCGCGACATTGCGGCGTCGACCGCTTGACGGCGAAACAGGTCGCTCGTCAGTTCACGCGCCGATTGCGAGTGCACCGACCAGTTGGTGACAAGCAGCGCGCGGGTGCCGGCGTAGAAGAAGGCGCGGCCCAGTCCGGAAGCCGCCTCGGCGCCCGCGCCGGCGCCGGTCGCGGTGTTGCAGGCCGACAGCACCACCCAGTCGGCGTCGAGCTTCAGCGTGAGGATCTCCTCCATGGTCAGAAGACCGTCGCCATCGACGCCGGCGACGTCCGGCGCCGACAGCGCCAGCGCCGGCTGCGTCAGTCCGTTCAGTTCGCCGGGCACGAGGCCGTGGGTCGCAAACACCAGCACCTTGTATTTCGCAAGATCTGCGCTCTTGATCACCTTCTCATTGGCGTCGAGGCCGAGATTCAACACTTTCGATGGGTCGGCCTGCAAAGCGAGCGCGATCGCCTTCAACTCCTCGGCGGTATCGGGCAGGCGCGGCAGCAGAGCGAGCTCGGCTGAGTCGACGCCGTCGAGCTGCGGCGCGGAGCGGCGGCGCAACGGCATCCCGCGCGTCGTCGCCTCGGCGACCTTGATGGGCGCGGCGGCCTTTTTGGCCTCCTCAGCCTGCTCCTTCGAGAACAAGGGATCGCCGAATCCGATCATCTGCTCGCGGCGCGGCGAACTTGCGGGCAACGCGCGCAGCGTTTTCAGCGCCGCCGCCGAAGGGACCATGGTGACCGCGTGGGTGCGCGCCAGCCATGGCACCTTGCGATAGCTTGAGAACAGCGCATCGTCGCCGTCCTGGATCTCAACCGCCGCGGTCGGCAGCAGCGACAGCGGCAACAGGCCGAGCGCGCCATTCGTCACCACGATCAGCTGTTTCGCCGGCTTCCAGCCGGCTTCAACAGGCTTCAGCAGCGTCTGATAGAGCTCATAAGCGAGCTTCAGATCGAAGGGAGGAATATCGGCGATCAGCGCCGCCTGCGGCTCCAGCGCGCCGCGCAGCTCGCGCACCTTGGCCTCCAGTTCGAGGCTGGTGGCGTGCACCTCGCCGAACGTCACCGCGCCTTGCTTCGGCACGGCCCAGACGAAGCTCGCATCGCGTCCGAAATAGAACGAGAGCAGCGCTTCGCCGTCACGCAACACCCCGCGGATCTGGTCGAGCGACGGCGGACGCGGGTCGACCAGATCGGCGTAGGACGGAAAGCGGCGGTTGATCTCCTGCCGCGCCGCGGCGCGATCGGCCCGCAGCTTGACGATCGCGGCATTGATGGTTGCGACACCCTTCTCGTCGCGCTCGGCAGACGACAGCGCGAGCATGTTGTTCAGCGTGCCGAGAAGAGCGCCGACCTGCTTGCCGAGATCCTGTTCCTTGCGCACGAGCTCGGCGAGGGCAGGGTCCTTGGCCACCATCCGCGCGCTCGAGGCGGCGAGCGCCTGCTGCACGGAATGCCCGCGCACCGCGTCGGCCAGCGCGAAGGATTCGATGGCCGCGTCTTCGGATTTTGTGCTGCTGCGCGCGAGCAGGCCGACATAGACCTCGACGATCGCCTGCAGCCGCTGGCTTCGCGCGGCGACCACGGTGGTGTCGTCGTCATCGGCGTTTTCGCGCGCCGCCGCCATCATGATCGGGATCGCCGTCTTGAATTCGCGGATGGCATCGGCGTCGCGTCCGGCCTTGGCGTAGCCGATCGCGAGCGTGCCGCGGGCTGCGGCAGTGTCGAAATGATTTTCACCGGTGCGCGCGATCTGACGCTTCACCAGTTCCTGCGCCGCCGCGATGCCGGCCTCGATCTGTCCGGAGGTGTAGAGCGCAGCGATGCGCGAGCCGTTCAAAAGGAACACCTCGCGCCGCTGCGGCTCCCATTGCGCGACCGCCTTGTCCATCGCGGCATAGACGGTGGCGGCCTCGTCGTTCCTGTGCTGCAGCGTCAGCACTCCGCCGAGCAGCGAGAGAATGCCGACATTGTCCGGCGCGTCGTCGCGAACCCCGAGGGAGCGCTGGATGTCCAGCGCCGAGCGGGCGAGCGTCGCGGCTTCGTCGTAGCGCCCCTGTTCGATCAGGATTCCAGCGAGACCGAGAATGAATTTGGGCGTCGAGGGATTGTACTTGCCTACATTTTTCAAGGTGCTCAGCAGGGCGCGGCGGGCGTCGGCCTCCGCTTCGCCGAGCCGACCTTGCTTGGCCTTGGTCTTTGCGATTGACAACAGCTCGCTGTCGGCTTGAAGGATGACCTGCTCCGGCGGCGGCGGATATTCCCAATTGTCGACGTCCTTCAGCGAGGCGCGGCGGAAAGACTCGGCGCGGATGTAGGCCGCTTCGGCTTCCCGATACTGGCCGCGGGCTTCGAAGATGGCGCCGCGGGCGCCATCCGTCTCGGCTTCCCAGGCGCGGCTGTACATCTGATAGGCGCTTCTGATCTGCGGGATCGGGCTGCCGCGATACTCCTGCACCAGCGCTTGAACCTTCCTGGCGTAGACATCGGCCTGTCCGATATCGCCCATGGAAATCAGGGTCTGCGCGATCGCACGCGTGGCCGACACCTGAGCGCCTTCGCCGACGGCTTTGAGGGTCGCCAGCGATTCCTTGGGGTTGCCAAGCGCGGATTGCTGCAGGGCGACGAATTGACGGAAGCGATTGAGCTGCCGGATCGGCGTTCCTCGGCCGATTTCGACAGCCTTGAGGGCATCGGCCAGCGCCTCCTTGTTGCGGGCCAGCAGCGCGCGCGCGTTGCCGCGGTCATAATAGAACTGCGCGAGATCGGCGGCCGAGCCGGATTTCGGCGGGCTTGCGTCGGCGTCCGCCTGTCGCTCGGCGATCTTCGCGGCATCCGGCTTTTCGTGATCCAGGACTGCGGTGATGTCGGCGATGGTGCGGGGCGGCGACACGAATGTTTTCGGCATCGCGGCGATGTCTTTGGCCGAGGCAGCGGACTCCAGCTTCGGCGCGGCCGGCGCGGCAACGCCGGCGGCCGCCTTCTGACCCTCGCGCCTGACGCAGGCGATCACCGCAGGCGTAACCTGGGCCTTGCAATCGGCGAGATTCTTCTCGCCGCCACCGCGCGATTGCACGCAGGCGCGGACCTGCGGCCTGAACGCGTCAATGCAGCCAGCCTTCATCTGTTCGAAGCTGGCGGCGCGAGCGGGCGCCGACATCGACAGGCTCGCCCCAATGAGTGCGAATCCCGCAAACGCGCCCACACCGGTGATTGATGAAACTGCGCGTGCAGCTCGCATGGACTCCCCCAAAGCGGCGATGGTTGTGTCCATCACGTGTTGCGGAAAGTCTAGCGAAGAACGGGGTGATCTCCAAGATGAACTCCAAGACGAACTCCAAGACGAACTCCAAGACGAACTACAAGGCTCCTGCCGCAACCGTCGCCGGTCGGCTGTTACCGGCCGGGCACTTTGATACCGAGCTGCTGCAACGCCTCCAGCATCCGCTGTGGCGGCTGCATCTGAATGGTCGGCGCGCGGCCGGTTTCCAGCAGGCTCTTCAGGCTCGACAGGAATGCCGGCCAGCCCAGTCGGCCGCCGGAGAGAATGTCGTCGCTGAGCGGACGGTCGTGGGATTCCAACAGCGTGAGCCGGACCACGTCACCCGCGGGCTCGATCAGATAGGTCACGAGCGTCGGACCGAGCGCCTCGACAAGTCCGGGCCAGTTGACGTTCCAGGTTACGGTCAGCTTGCGTGGCGGCTCGTGCTCCAGAACCTCGCCGCTGATATGCGAGGAGCCGTCGGGGGCGCGCATGACGAACGTGCCCCCGACCTTTGCCTCGAGTTCGACGGCGAGGCCGGAAAAATACTGCCTGGAAAACTCGGCGGAGGTGAGCGCCTGCCAGACCCGTTCGGGCGTGGCGGCGATATAGATCGTGTAGACGATCGCGGGCTTGAATTCGCTGATGTTCATGTCTCGGTGCCTGCTTTGAATGGTACGGCTCATTTCGGCATGTCGAGGGCGCGGCCGGTCTCGAGCAGGCTTTTCAGGCCGGCGAGGATGCTCGGCCATCCGCGGGAGACGCCGGCGATCAGCTTCGGTCCGCCGCTATGGGTGATGGTCAATTTGACGGCTTCGCCGACAGGCTCGAGTTCGTAGGTCGCCTGTCCCGGGCCTTCGGCGCGCATCTCGTCATAGACCTGATGATGCCAGGCGATCACCACCCGGCGCTTCGGCTCGATCTCGACAATCTCGCCGGAATCGAACACCCGCCCGTCCTGCGCCACCAATTGCCATGACGCGCCCTTGGTCCAGTCGGAGCGCTGCTCGATGCCGAACCAGTATTGCCGGGTGAATTCGGGCTTGGTCAACGCCTCCCAGAGTTTGTCGATCGTGGTGCGGATATAGGTGACGTAGACGAAATCAGGCTTACTCATCACTTCTCTCCAGGGCTCGTTTCATCTCGCTCAAGGCGTGCAGACGCGATCGCTCGAACTTTTTGATCCAGCGCTCTCCGATCTCGTGGATCGGCACCGGATTGATGTAGTGCAGCTTCTCGCGGCCGTGCCGCAGCGTGGCGACGAGGTACGCCGCCTCGAGGATCGCGAGATGCTTGGTGACGGCCTGGCGGGTCATCGCCAGCCCCTCACATAATTCGTTCAACGTCTGTCCGTTGCGCTGGTGAAGCCGGTCGAGCAACTGCCGGCGCGAGGCATCGGCAAGTGCTTTGAAGACCTCGTCCATGGGTCCGATAATAGGCAACCAAATGGTTGCATGTCAAGAGGCATGATTTGTGGCTTCGAGATGCATGCGACCGGCCGGTCATTTTGAATCTGCCGGCGCAGTCCGCTACACTCAGCTCATGTCGCTGGAACTCTATCTCGCTTATGTCGTTGCCTGCGTCGCGCTCGCGCTGCTGCCGGGCCCGGTCGTTACCCTGGTGATCGCCAACGGCCTGCGCTACGGCACGGCCGCGGCTCTGACCAACATCCTCGGCGCGCAGGTCGGCCTCGCGGTCGTGATCGCCATCGTCGCCGTCGGTTTGACGTCGCTGGTCGCGACGATGGGGTTCTGGTTCGACTGGGTGCGTCTCGCGGGCGCGGCCTATCTGGTGTGGCTCGGCATCAATTTGATCTTTCGGCCGGTGAAAGCCGCGGAAACAGGCGCGCCGCCATCAGCGCCGCGCGGCGGCTTCTTCCTGCAGGGCCTGATGGTGTTGCTGACCAATCCGAAAGTGCTGGTGTTTTTCGGCGCCTTCATTCCGCAATTCGTCGACGTCAACGGCAACCAATACAGCCAGATCGCGATCCTGGGGCTCACCTTCATGGTCATCGCGGCCGTGACCGACGGCGCCTATGGTCTCCTGGCGGGACGCGCCCGCGCGCTGTTGTCGGCAAAGCGGATGCGGCTGCTGTCGCGGGTGTCAGGCGGCTTCATGATCGGCGGCGGGGTGTGGCTCGCACTGACGCGGATACGGTGACACGCCGGTCGCAGCGACGCTGTTCAGGCAGCCAAACGCAGCAATTCAGGTTCAATCTCGCTGAAGATGCGCGCCAGCCGCTCCGCCCATTCCATTTCTCCGTTGCGATGCGCGATCAGGTCCTGCCTGATTTCGATGCCGGTATGGACCAGGCCGCGGCGTGCGCCATGAACCGGGATGGTGTAGTCGCTGTTCTCGCGCACGGCATAGGGTTCGTTGTCGCCGACGCATAACCGCGCTTCCTCGCGCAGTTGTCGCAGCAGGACGTGCGCGAAGCGCGTGTCATGCTCGTAGAGGGTGCCGATATGCCAGGGGCGTGCGACGCCGTGATAGCTCGGCGTAAAGGAATGCATGGCGACGAGGATCGTCGGCCGCCGCGCCTTTTGACGCGCATCGAGCACCGCGTTCATGCGCGCGTGATAGGGCTCGAACAGCGCCCAACGGCGGGCTTCGCGGTCAGCCGGCGTCAATCCTTCGTTGCCGGGTATGCGCGTCGCCTCGCTCACGACTGGAATCGACGACTCCACCCCGAGCGGCCGGTTGCAGTCGATCACAAGCCGCGAGTAGCGCTGCGCGACCATATGCGCGCCAAGCCTGTCGGCAATCTCGCTGGTCACACCAGCGATGCCGATATCCCACGCGATATGCCGTTGCCAGTCAGCGGGCGACACGCCGAGATCGCCGATCGCGCGCGGCGTCAGCCGGCCGTAATGATCGCAGGCGAGCAGGAACGGTGAGGCCCCGTTTGCGTTGCGCTCAATGACCGGGGCGGGTTCGTCAGGCTGCAGGAGAGGGAGCGGCTTGTCGTTCATTCCAGGCGATCTCTCTTTCACCTTGCCTATCCAAGCAGCAGATCGCGCGCAAGATTTCGGCGCGCCTCGTTCAAAATATTGAGTACCTTGCGGCCGTGCACATCAAAGTCGGCTTCGATATCGAATACAAGACCGGGGCGGCGACGCCGATGGTCATTATGCTGAGCATCCATCCGTCGCGTCGCGCCGCCATCGTGGGCTCCGAGCGGATCGTTGCCGCGCCCGAGGTGCCCATTCGTTTCTATCACGACAGCTTCGGCAATATTTGCGGACGGCTCACGGCGCCGGCCGGCGGCATCAGGCTGACCGGCTCGGCGCTTGTCAATGATAGCGGAAAGCCGGAGCCGGTGAAACCGGATGCGCGGCAACACGCGATCGAGGATCTGCCGGACGATTGCCTGTTGTATTTGATGGGAAGCCGGTATTGCGAAACCGACAAACTCAACGACATCGCATGGCGATTGTTCAAGGATACGCCACCCGGCTGGTCACGAGTCCAGGCAATCTGCGATTTCGTCCATCGCCATGTCGAGTTCGGCTACGAACACGCGCATGCGATGAAAACCGCGTTTGATGTCTACCAGCAGAAGTCGGGCGTCTGTCGTGACTTCGCCCATCTCGCGCTGACGCTGTGCCGCTGCATGAACATTCCGGCACGCTATATCACGGGCTATCTCGGCGACATCGGCGTGCCGATCGAACCCACGCCGATGGATTTCTCCGGCTGGTTCGAGGTCTATCTGTCCGGCCAATGGTATGCGTTCGATGCGCGCCACAACACGCCGCGGATCGGCCGTATCGTGATGGGGCGCGGCCGCGATGCCGCAGATGTCGCGCTGACGACAAGCTTCGGTCGCGTGGAACTGAAGAAGTTCCTGGTCTTTACCGATGAGGTCGTGGCCGGATAACCTGGCGGTTGCAAATTCGCAGCCGTTGGAGAGGGCCTTGCCGAAACTCGATCACGTGCTGGAAACCGCTCTCTACTTCGATGATCTCGACGCCGCGCGCCGCTTCTATGAGAAAGTGTTGGGACTGACGCCGATCTTCAGCGATCAGCGGCTGCACGCTTATGCGCTTGGCAATACCGTGCTGCTGTTGTTCCGGCGCGGCTCGTCATTGCAGACCATGCAATTGCCCGGCGGCACGATTCCGCCGCATGACGGTTCGGGCAAGGTGCATGTGGCCTTTGCGGTCGACGCCGATGCATTGCCGGTCTGGGAGCGCCATCTCTTTGCGCATGATGTTGCGATCGAAGGCCGCACCAAATGGCCGAAGGGATCGACCAGCATCTATTTCCGTGACAGCGGCGGTCATTTGCTCGAGCTTGCGACGCCGGGCCTGTGGGTGAATTATTGATGACGCAAGGCGAGGCGGGCGACGCGTCCGGACCACCGCAATATCTGTTCGTTTATGGCACGCTGATGAGCGCGTCCGATCATCCGATGGCCAGGATGCTCGCGGCCGCCGCGGATCGCCTCGGCGAGGCCTCATGCGCGGGATGGCTGTATCTGGTGGAGGATTATCCGGGACTGGTCGATGCGGAAGACTCCCACGAGGTCGTGTTCGGCGAATTGTTCCGGCTGCGCGACGCCTCCGTGCTGGCCGAACTCGACGCCTATGAGGGTTGTGGCCCGGGCGACCCGCAGCCGACGCTCTATGTGCGCGAACTGCGTCATGCGAGGCTGCCGGACGGCACGCCCGTCGAAGCCTGGGTTTACCGCTACAATCGCCCGGTGAGTGGACTGCGCCGGATCGTTTCGGGGCGGTTTCCCGCGAGCTGACGCCGGTTTTTGCCACAAAAGGAGCTGCGAATCGTGCTGTGGATAGCGGCGACAACGGCCGATCGGTTCGGCGTTGCCCGGCTTCGCCCTATATCCATGATCGGTTGACATCGAGTGCCGTGACGCCATGCGCTTTACGCCCCAATTTCTCGACGAGCTGCGTGCGCGGCTTCCGGTTTCGGAAGTCGTGGGCAGTCGCGTGAAGCTGAAACGGGCGGGCCGCGAGTGGAAGGGATTGTCGCCGTTCCAGCAGGAAAAAACGCCGTCCTTCACGGTGAATGACCAGAAGGGTTTTTATCACGATTTTTCCTCCGGCAAGCACGGCAACATCTTCGACTTCGTGATGGAGACCGAGGGCGTCTCGTTCGTCGAGGCCGTCGAGCGGCTCGCCTCGATGGCGGGGCTTGCGGTCCCGAAGGCGTCGCCGGATCAGGATCGCTACGAGCAGCGCCGCAAGACACTGCATGACGTGATGGAGCTCGCCGCCAAATTCTTCACCGAGACGCTGGCCGCCAAGCAGGGCGCGAAGGCGCGCGGCTATCTGGCCGATCGCGATATCGATCCGGCGACGCAGCTCAAGTTTCGCATGGGCTACGCGACGCCTGACCGCTTCGCGCTGAAGGAGCATCTCGGCAAGGCCGGCATCCCGGTCGAAGACATGATCGAGACCGGGCTGCTGATCGGCGGCGATGATATTCCGGTCCCCTTCGATCGCTTTCGCGACCGGGTGATGTTCCCGATCACCGATCAGCGCAATCGCGTCATCGCCTTCGGGGGCCGGGCGCTGGAGAAGGACCAGCCGGCGAAGTACCTGAATTCGCCGGAGACGCCGCTGTTTCATAAGGGCGACACGCTCTACAACATCGCCGCCGCGCGGCTCGCCGCCCATAATGGGGCGACGCCGGTCGTGGTCGAAGGTTATGTCGACGTCATCGCCATGGTCGGTGCAGGGTTTGAAGCCGCCGTCGCACCGCTCGGCACCGCGCTCACCGAAAATCAGCTGGCGCTGCTCTGGCGCATGTCGGATGAGCCGATCCTCTGCTTCGACGGCGACAAGGCCGGTCAGAAGGCGGCGTTCCGTGCCGCTGACCTCGCGCTGCCGCATCTGAAGCCCGGCAAGAGCCTGCGCTTTGCGCTGTTGCCGGAAGGGCAGGACCCGGACGATCTCGCCCGCTCCGGTGGGCGCGGCGCGATCGAGGAGGTCGTCGCGGGGGCACGGCCACTGGCGGATATTCTGTGGCTGCGCGAGATCGAAGGCGGCGCGTTCGCGACGCCGGAGCGACGTGCTGCGCTGGAAGCGCGGATCGGCGATCTTGCGGCCGGCATCCAGGATGATGTCGTGCGCAAATATTATCGGCAGGATTTCACCGCGCGGCTGCAGCAGATGTTTCAGCCGGCGCGCGAGTCCCGGTTCGCCCAGCGCGGCCCCGGCGGCCAGCGACCCCAGCGCGCGCCGAGCGCGGGTTATGCGCGCGGGCAGGGCCAGGGCCGCGGCCGCAATCCATTTCCCGCGCAGACCCCTTACATCCTACCCGGCGGCCCCTATCAGGTGAGCAGTCCGCAGCTCGCGACCAGCCCGATCATGCGCGGCCAGCGCTCCGCGCTGTCGCTGCGCGAAGCCCTGATCCTGCAATCTCTCGTCAATCACCCCTGGCTGCTGCACGACCATATCGAAGAGGTTGCCGCGCTGGATCTGGTCAATCCCGACGGCCAGCGGCTGAGGCAAGCCATCATCGCGGCCTTTTCCGCCGACCATCATCACGAAGGTGATTCGGCCGCCGCCAGCGAGAAGCTGCGGGCCGATCTCGCGCGCCAGGGATTCTCGGAGCTTCTTCAAAGGCTTGAACGAGCCATCACGACCAATGCTGTCTGGGGCACCCGCACCGGCACCGCGGCCGAGGATGTTCTGGCGACCTGGAAGCAGCTCATCGCCTTGCATCGTCAATGGAATTCCCTACTTAGGGAATTGAAGGAAGCCGAGCGTGCGCTCGGTCAGGACCCCAGCGACCACAATTACGGCTGGCTGCGCGACGTGAAGGAGCGGCTGACGGCGGTCGAGGGCACCGAGGCTTTGATCGAGGGTTTCGGGGAATCGTCCGGCCGGACGCAGAAATCCATGTAAAGCCGCCATTTTGCGGCTGGTGGAACACGAAAAAGACTCGCCAAATGAGTCATTTGGCAGCAAAAACAGGGTTAAACGAGGCTTAACGACTTCCCACCGATAAGGGTCTTGATAACGATCTTGGACCCCGGGGTCGGCCGATAGATTTGGCCCATAGGGTAGAGGGGCAGGAAATTGGGTGGCACCTTGCGGTACCGCCCTTCTCGGCTTCACGCCGAACCTTGAGATGCGGCGCCGGCGGGGTCCCCGACCGGCCGGTTCGGTTGGTTAGGGTTGGTTGTTTGATGGATGCGTGCGAAGCGCGCGTCGCAGGAGCGAATGAATGGCCACGAAGGCAAAAGCGCAGCAGCTCAAGGACACCGTCAAGGAAGAGCCGAAGGCGGCCGACGCCCCTGAGAAGGAAGAGACGGCGTCCACGACCGGTCCGCTGCTCGATCTGTCTGACGCCGCCGTCAAGAAGATGATCAAGCAGGCGAAGAAGCGGGGCTTCGTCACCTTCGATCAGCTCAATGCCGTGCTGCCGTCCGACCAGACCTCGCCCGAGCAGATCGAAGACATCATGTCGATGCTCTCGGACATGGGCATCAACGTCATTGAATCCGAGGACGCCGACAACGACGAGGAAGAGAAGCAGGAAGAGGCCGAGGAAGAGCCCGATACCGAACTCGTCGAAATCACCCAGCGTGCCGTCGCCGAGACGAAGAAGTCCGAGCCTGGCGAGCGCACCGACGACCCCGTGCGCATGTATCTGCGCGAGATGGGGTCGGTCGAACTGCTCTCGCGCGAAGGCGAGATTGCGATCGCCAAGCGCATCGAGGCCGGCCGCGAGGCCATGATCGCGGGTCTCTGCGAGAGCCCCTTGACGTTCCAGGCCATCATCATCTGGCGCGACGAACTGAACGAAGCCAAAATCTTCCTGCGCGACATCATCGATCTCGAGGCCACCTATGCCGGCCCCGAGGCGAAGGGTGTGAACCCGGCGATGAATGCGGGCGCGGGTGAAGCCGGTGCTGATGGTGCGCCGGCCGGCGAAGCCGCCGCGCAGTCCCTGTCATCGGCTGCCGCCGCGCCATCGCATGTCGCGCCGCCGGCTGCGCCGCCCTCGGCCACGCCGTTCCGCGCAGCGCCTGCCGGCGCCGATGCCGAGGAGAAGGATCCCGGCGAGGCCGCCGCCGAAGCCGACATGGACGACGACGAGTTCGAGAACCAGATGTCGCTCGCCGCCATCGAGGCCGAGCTGAAGCCGAAGGTGGTCGAGACCTTCGACAAGATCGCGAACGAGTACAAGAAGCTGCGCCGCCTGCAGGAGCAGGACATCCAGAACCGGCTGCAGAACGAGCAGCTGACGCCGTCGCAGGAGCGCAAATACAAGAAGCTGAAGGACGAGATCATCGCCGAGGTGAAATCGCTGCGGCTCAACCAGGCGCGCATCGATTCGCTCGTCGAGCAGCTCTACGACATCAACAAGAAACTGGTCTCCTGCGAGAACCGGCTGTTCCGGCTCGGCGACGGCCATGGCGTCAGCCGCGAGGACTTCCTGAAGAATTATAACGGCTCGGAGCTCGATCCGCGCTGGCTCAACCGCGTCTCGAAACTCTCGGCCAAGGGCTGGAAGAACTTCGTCCATCACGAGAA
>Ga0081455_10002070_pt1 | contig 23959 bp, 25 predicted proteins | sample TabmetS3T2R1_FD_70207 | JGI IMG/M metagenome (GOLD analysis project Ga0081455, IMG submission 70207) | Tabebuia heterophylla rhizosphere microbial communities from the University of Puerto Rico - S3T2R1 | ecosystem: Host-associated > Plants > Roots > Rhizosphere ...
ACATGGCTTCAAGCCGAGGCGAGCCGATGTCTGCGGCCGTTACGATCGGACGGTCCGTTGTGCCGGTGGGGTTCTGTGGCGCCATCTCGTTGTTTCGTTTCGGCAAATTGCGCCGTTCTTTAGATGACGATACCACGCACTTGCGGGTCACCAACTGGGAGCATCCCTAGAGAAAGTACGTTTCGAGTTGCGGGTTTCCAATTGCGGTTGCGGGTTTTGGATTCGGGGTTTGGGGTCTGACTCAAAACGCGAAACTCGCAACTTCGTCTCAAGCGATCCGCTCGAGCAGCGCGACCGGCGCATGGTGGAGCACCCGCTCCAGAGGAAGGACTCGGCGACCGTTCAATGATTCGGCGGTGATGATTTCGCCAGTCAATAGATGACGAAACTCGCCGAGAGTCGGCCAGGGAGGTGCCGCAATCCAGGTGTCTTCCCATACCGACGGTCCCATCGGCGGATGCTTGCTGTCGGGACTCAACGTGGCGACCAGGCGGGGCACGATCGCCACCAGAGCCTGGTGCTGATAGAGGCGGGCAAAGGCACACACGTGTTGTTTCTTGCTGCCGCCGCATTCCAACTGTAGATATTCTCCCTGCTGAAACAGCCCAGGGTGGAGGCGGCGATATTCCAAACCGGCCATGATCGTGTACATCTTTACCCGCCCGTCATGCACCTGCTCGAACAGCCCGCGCGCGAATTCGGCGCGTTCGGGTCCGAGGCGGTTGACAGTCGATCGGAGTTCTTCGGCCATTTCCGAGCGAATGCGGTAATCGACGGCGCCGCGGTTGTCGGGATCGACAAGGTGGAAGGACCACAGTTCCGTGCCTTGGTAAAAATCCGGCACACCGGGGGCGGCCATTTTGAGTACCAACTGACTCAACGAGTTGTAGAGCCCGTACCGGGCCACACGCTCCTGGAAAGGCAGAAAATCCTCAAGAAAGCGATTGGAGGGCGTCCGTTCCAGCGCGCCTTCGATGAACGTCTGCACCGAATGATCGTACGCCGGGCTCGGGTTGATCCAACTCGTATGAGCCTTGGCCTCGTGTATGGCCTTTTGCATGTATCGCTGAACACGCTCGCAGAATTCCTGATAGGCGTCATCGCCCATCGCCTCCAGCGGCCAGACACCGACCAGTGTTTGATAAAAGAGATACTCGTCGTTGCGGTCGGGCATCCGCTCGCCTTCACTTTCCTTGAAATGCTGGCGGTTGAGACGGCTCCAGCGGCTGACTTTGAGCTTCCATTCCTGCGGCAGCTCCGACAGCACGTTGATCCGGGCGCGCATGTCTTCGCTCCGTTTTGTGTCATGTGTGGATGAGGCGGACAACGCATGCGGCCATCGAGCCTGACGTTCCCACATCCGTTTATGAAATTCCTCCACCGAGAGGCCGAATTGCTCCGGCTCCCCGCCGACCTCGTTCAGGGACACGAGACGGTGATACCGGTAAAAGGCGGTGTCCTCGACGCCCTTGGCCGTGACCGGGCTTGTGGTTTGTTGGAATTTCATAACGAAGCGGATCTGCTCGTCTTGATCTTCTTTGGTACGGGTCTCGCGCTGTTTCAACAGGATCGAGCGGATGAAATCGAACACCTGACCGCTGATGGCAGGGTTCCTGCGCTTGGCTCGCGCCACTGCCATGTGAATGTACGCGCGATCGCGGTCGACGACCGTCGGCATGTCCTCTGTCACGTACGTCCTGTACACCGGGAAACAGGCAATGATCTCTCTGATGGCATGGGTGAGATTATTCAACGTGAAGTCCCGCGAGCGCCGGTCCCGCTCCGAAATGCCGTTGAGCTGGTGACCCAACACGTTAATCTCGCTTGCCATGGAGACCTGCATGATCAGTTGCTTGCAGGCATAGACGAGATCGGCATATTCGTCGTCGCTCCCGATGACCTTGGTATACAAATACGTAAAGAACTTTTCGTTGGTACCGGCGACGAAGAGTCCGTTGACATGGTTCAGAAAATCGTAGCCCGTCGTTCCCTGGACGGGCCACGCCTCGGGCAACGGCTCGTCCTTGCCGAGGATTTTCTCCACGACGACAAAGAGTGGGTCCTGTGGACCGTCCGGCTGTGGCCTCGTCAGGTCCCGCAGCTGCCGGAGGTAGCGTCCGGGATCGTACAGCCCATCGACATGATCAATGCGGCAGCCCCGGACAAATCCCTGCCTCACGAACTGCAGCAGGAGCTGGTGCGATTCCTGAAACACCGCTTCCTCTTCCATCCTGATGGCGGCAAGCTCGTTGATGTCGAAAAATCGCCGATAATTGATCTCCTCCGAGGCCACCTTCCATGACGCCAGACGATATGCCTGGTCGTTGAGCAGCGCGTCGAGCAGATCGAAGCTCTCCGAGCGACCGTGTTCTCCATTAAAGATCTGCACGTTGTCGATCACGAAGGCGCGGATAACGGGACTCTCATCCATCAAGGCCGAAAGTCGCTTTTTGACGATTTCTTTTTCGCGGTAATGCTCGGCGATGCGTTCAGGGTCTCGTTCACCGGCCCCGGGAAGGTTCTTCAGCGCGGTCAAAATGCTTTGCAGCTCCATGACCGGCATCGCTTGCTCACCTTCAGCCACGAGCAACTCTAGCCGGTGAGACAGGATTTTTGTCCAGGTTTTTGGCGCCAATGGCAGGTGATGCTCGCCATAGCGCAACCCGAACGCGCCGTCCTCATACACCAGCTCCATCTCCTGACCTTCCAGGACGGCGCCGTACTGATCTGCAAGAATCGGCAGCAGAACCTTGTTCTCGAGTTCGCGTTTGATCGGATGCCACTCGATGTCGAAGGCCGTTGCATAGCGGGAACTGGGGCCGTTTTCGAGCACATCGCGCCACCAGCGGTTCAAGGTCTTTCCAATGCCCATATGATTCGGGACGACGTCGAGCACGAGACCCATGTCGTGCGCTTGCACGGTCTTCGCAAAATCCTCAAAGTCTTTCTCGCTCCCCAGCTCGGGATTCAACACCACGGGATCGATGACGTCGTACCCATGATCGCTTCCGGGCGCCGCTTTGCTGATCGGAGACAGGTAACAATCGGTGATACCGAGGGCGTGGAGATAGGGCACGGCGCGCGTGGCATCCGCAAAGGTAAAGCCCCGATGCAACTGCAGCCGATAGGTGGCCGATGGAACGCTGGGCTGTGGCGGTGGGGTCATGATGCGCGCCTCAAGAGGTCGGCATGCATGGATGACGGGTGCGGCAGGACGACTAGACCTGAACGGGAGACGTGAAATGTCCTGCTGTCGTGTCCCGGGTCAAACCCGATACGGTGGTGCGAAGAAACCGAGCTGCCCCGGTCGGCGATAACACGCCGCAGTCGTGCATGCGGCCCGATGTGGACGTTGTCCATGATGACGCATTCTTCCAATTGCGCTCCGCGCTCGATGTGCACCCCTCTGCCGATGACCGACCTCCGGATGTCGGCCTCCACGCACAGCGTTCCCTGCCCGACCATCGAGTCGTCGACCCGTGTCCCGACCAGTGTGGCCATCGGCCCTTCATATTCACTCGAAAAGATCGGCCAGGCCGGATTGCGCAAATCGAACGGCGGAGTTTCGCCGAGCAGGTCCATATTCGTCTGCCAGTAGGTTTCGAGCGTCCCCACGTCGCGCCAATACCCTCTCTCCTCGTAGTCACGCAGACCGGGAATGTCGTTGTTCTCGAGGTTGTACACATAGACCCGGTGCTCTTCGAGCAGTTCAGGCACAATATTGCGGCCGAAATCATGCGTACCCGGACGGGAAGCGTCGCGCTTCAACAACGGGACCAGCGCCTCGGTCTTGAACAGATAGTTACCCATGGAAGACAGCGCGTATCCTGGACGCCCTGGCATGGCTTTCGGCTCGGACGGCTTTTCCTCGAATCCAATCATTCTGTCTTGCTCGTCTGTTTCCAGAATCCCGAAGCCGCTCGCGGCCTCGACCGGCACCGGCAACGCCGCGACCGTTGCATCCGCACCGTGGTCAAGATGCTCCTCGAGCATTTGCCGAATATCCATCCGGTAAACGTGATCGGCACCGAAGACGGCGATCACATCCGGCTTCCAATCGGCGATCAGGTTGAGATTTTGATACACCGCATCTGCCGTGCCCTCGTACCACCCGTCACGCGCACGCATTTGTGGAGGGACGACGCTCACAAAACTATGGGAGAGCCGTCCGCCCATCTGCCAGCTTTTGCGGAGGTGTTCGATCAGAGATTGCGAACGGTATTGGACGAGAACGTAGACGGAGCACATGTCCGAATTCAAGAAATTACTCAGCACAAAGTCGATGATGCGATATTTGCCCCCGAAGGGAACGGCTGGCTTACTGCGGACTTCCGTCAGCGGCAGGAGACGCTCTCCCTTGCCTCCGGCCATGATGATTCCCAAAACCCGTTGAGGTTTCATGGTTTCCTTGCAGTGGAGGGATCGGCACGCGTCAAGGCACGATATCAACTGTACCGTGGTCCCCCTAACTAGGTGTTTCCCTGGTCGCACCGAAGTCTGTGCTTATTTTGCCTACGTTTAAACGACCAATGTAGACACCCACCTGGGGAATTCCCGAGTATGTTTCGACTGATTGACCGGCGAAGATGCAGGCGACTGGGGTGCATGGCAGAAGCCGCCACACGGCAACAAAGAAGGTTCATTCCATGATTATATGGCCTCTCTGCGGCTTTCTGGTCCTCACGCTGATGGGCGGCATGGGCCATGCGGCTGAGGAAGGATCCGGTGACCGGGCAAAGGAAGCACCGCGCACCGTCGAGCCGAAAAAGAAGCAAGACACCGAGACCAAGGCCGAGAACAACGGCAAGCACGCCACCGAGAAACCCGCCTCCGAAGAGAAGCCAAAACCACCGGACGAGAAGGCCAAGGACGAGAAGGCGAAGGACGAGAAAGCCAAGGACGAAAAAGCCAAGGACGAAAAAGCCAAGGACGAAAAAGCCAAGACGGAAGAAAAGGCAAAGACCGAAGAGGCAAAACCGGAAGAACCAGCTAAAAAGCCGGTCACCTCGCTGAACCTCGCCATCAAATTGGCGCTGATGGCCGATCCGCAATTATTTCCTCTCGACATCGAGGTCGAGATGGAAAAGACCAAAGCCATTCTCAGCGGATCAGTCCCCACCGAGGAGGACAAGGCCAAAGTGACCGAGATTGCATCAAAAGTCGATGGCGTCGAAGGCGTGGTCAATAAACTGACCGTGACGCCGGCGCTCAAGGATAAATTGGCGAAGAAGCAGGATGAGAGCATCGCCCACGTCGTCCGGGACCGTTTGTCGCGAAGCGAAACGCTGAAAGCCGTCGGATTCGACGTCAAATCCGAAAACGGGATCGTGTACCTGACCGGCAAGACGCGCTTTCAGGTGATCGCACTTGAAGCGGCGGAGGCGGCGCGGCAGGTTCCCGGCGTCCGTGCCGTCGACACCGCCGGCGTGCAACTCGTCGCCAAAGACTAAACCACTAGAGGACACATCGAGCCTGAGGCTGAGGTCGGGTCGAGTGCAGAGCACGCGCATTGCTGCTTGACCCGGCCTGAGCCTCAGCCTGTTTTATGGAGGATCGCGTCACGCGTGTCATCAAGGATTTATCGACGCACTCGCGTCAGCATCACCGGCATCATCATGCCAAGCCACGGTGGTTGCTCAGCGATGGGTTCACCTATGTCTGGTGGGGCCAGGTCGTCTCACAGGTCGGCGATGGCATCTCCAAGCTGGCGCTGCTATGGTTCGTGTATTCCGTCACCGGCTCGCCGCTGAAAACGAGCATCATCGGAATTTTACAAACCGCCCCGGCGATCGTTCTGGCGCCTCTCATCGGCGTCGCCGTCGACCGGCTTCCGAAAAAGGCGTTGCTGATCACCTCGGATCTCGTCCGAGCCATCGTGATCGGTCTGATCCCCTGTTGGATGTCAGTTGACAGCTTCACTGTGTCCTCCTTGTACATCTTGGTCACCTTGCACGCGGTGGCGACCGCCATCTTCGGTCCTGCACTGACGGCGGCGGTTCCCTCTTTGGTCCCGCCCTCTCAGTACACCTCAGCCAATGCGTTGCTGCAGATCACGACCAGCTTGGGGATCATCTTGGGTCCGGCCTTGAGCGGGTTGGGCATCGCGGCACTCAGCTCGCAAGAAGTGCTCTGCCTGAACGCCTTGACCTACGTCATCTCGGCTGCCTGTTTCGTGCCGATTCGATTTGCGCCGCCGGTTTTGAGTCTGGTCTCTCATTCTCCGATCGCCTCGACATGGCGCGACATGGTCGACGGCCTTCGGTATGTGATGAAGGGCCGTCGCATCATTATCTTTTTGACGATCACCGCGTCGCTGTACACGTTTGCGACGAGCGCCTTCACGACGCTGTTCCCCGTCTTCGCCCGGAAATTATTGGACCTTGGCCCTGTGGAGGTCGGTTACTTGTGGTCGATGCTCGGCGTCGGGCTGCTCACCGTGTCTGTGGCGCTCACGATCATCAGCTCCTGGAGCATCAAAAGCCGCATTAAGGTGATCGCCTTCGCGAGCGCAATGAGCGGCCTCGTGCTCTTGACGCTGGTTCAAACGAATCAGCCGACATCGGCCGCTGTGCTACTCATGCTCTTAGGTGCCGGGCTCGGGGTCCTGACGCCGGTGGCGTGGGGTGTGCTTCAGGAAGTCGCTCCTCAGCACATGCTCGGGCGTGTCTTGGCCTTTTATACCCTGGGTGCAATGACCGCGGCCATGTCAGGAATCACTGTCTTCGGCTGGATCACGGGACAATTCGGCGTCCCGGCGGCCGTGGTCGCGATCGGGATTGTGATGGCGTGCACGGGCTTGTCGTCCTGGCGTTTTCTCAACAATATGTCCGACCGACCTCCGAAACGGGAGGCGCATTTGGCTCGTGACCAGGCCTGACATCCATGACTAGGGAGTTCCCGAGTCATGGAAACCTGCGCTCGTATGATAATACTCAGTGTAAATGCAGGGTCCAAGAACGCGGATTGTCCCTAGTCTTGATTCGCCATCTTTTCGCCTTATTGTAGACTTCGTTACGCCGGCACTCGAAAAGATAACACTGGACGCTGGTTGCACGTAGTTCGCTCTGGGTCAGACCACGCATCAGGCAAACCCATGAACCAGGGAAACTCTGGCAAGCTGTGTGCATTGTCCTTATACGTTTTCTGCGCGAAACTGAGGCATGAGTATGACGACCGCTACGAACGACCGGGCAGAAAAGGTTGAGACTGGCACTTCCCGCATGCCCGGTTGGCAACTACTGAAGGCCCGAGATTTCAGTCTGCTGTTTTGGGGTCAAATGACCTCACAGATCGGTGATAGTCTGAACCGCGTCGCCCTGTTATGGTTCGTCTATCAATTGACCGGCTCGGCGATGAAGATGGTGATGATCGGACTGTTGCAGACGATTCCACCGCTCCTCTTGAGCCCACTCATCGGCGTCTACCTGGATCGGGCCAACAAGAAAACCGTCATGGTCTGGGTGGATATCATCCGCACCGTGCTGGTCCTGGCAATTCCCCTGCTCTATGCCTTCGATCAATTGACGCTCGAGCGCCTCTATGCCGCGGTCTTTTTGCTCGCCTGCGTATCGACAATGTTCGGTCCCGCATTATCAGCCTCCGTCCCTCAGCTGGTCCGCCGCGAACAACTGACCGCCGCAAATGCGCTGTTGCAGACGACGACCAATACCGGCCTTCTCATCGGTCCGCTGATCAGCGGCGTCGGGATCGCACTGATCGGATCGCAGAATGTCCTGTACGTGGATGCCGTGACGTTCTTCATCTCTGCTCTGTGTCTGATCTTCATGCGCATGCGTCCGTTGGACAACAAGGGGCGTGAGCATGCGCACACCACGTGGACTCAGGAACTGGTGGCTGGTATCCGCTTCGTGTATGTGGAGCAAACCGTGCTGGTGCTGATGGTGGCCGCTGCGCTCTACAGCCTGGCCGCGAGCGCCTTTGCGTTCATGTTGCCGGTGTTCGCCGAACAGAATCTCAGCGCAGGTGCCTTGGAGGTCGGGGCCCTCTGGTCTATGCTTGGCGCGGGTATGCTCGCGACCTCCACGTGGTTGGCGTCGCTGGCCCAGGGAGACTTGCACGGACGGTTCACGCTGATCTTCCGATCGATGGCCGTCGGCGGACTGGCCATGTGCGGACTGAGCATGTTGACCGCGCCGCTCGTGGCAGGAGCCTTGATCCTCGTCATCGGCGGCAGCACCGCCCTCTTCATGCCGATCGTCTGGGGGGTCTTGCAGGAAGTGACGCCGGCGCCGCTCCTCGGCCGCGTCTTCACGACGTTCAGCACCGGATCCATGGCTTCAGCTATGGCCGGGATGGCGGGGTTCGGATGGGCGGCCGATGCGATGGGGCCGCACGTCAGCCTGCTGGGCATCGGACTCGTGCTGCTCTGCACTGCCTGCCTCGCTGCGCTATCCTGCCGGCGATTCCGTCCCGTTCCCAGCCACGAACCCATCGAAAAGTTGGCGGCCTAAACCGTCTCGCGTCTTCGCCTCGAGACAATTTTCAAATCTCAAATCTCAGATCTTAAATGTGAAATATGAAATCTGAAGATCTTTTATTGTCAAGCCGCTCGTAAGTGAGGGGCGTCGGAGCTGACTCGACGGTCCACCACCCGCCAGTTCACATTGGCAAAGAACGCGTTGATATACTGTCCGCGCTCGGCCGGCGAATAGTCGAGGAGAAATGCGTGTTCCCACACATCCATCACTAGGACCGGTTGGAAGCCCGCGACATTGCCGTGTTCGTGCAGTGTCACCCAATGATTGCTGAGGCGTCCTGTCGCGGGATGCTGAAAGCAAATTGCCCATCCCACCCCACGCATTTTGCCCACGCTGACGAAGTCGGTTTTCCAGCGCTCGTAGGTGCCGAATGATACCTCGGCCTGACGCAAAAACGCCGATGTGCTCTCCGGCTTGGGTGAAGCCTTCGGCGTCAGATTTTCAAAGTAGTACTCGTGCAACACCATCCCATTGAACTCAAATCCGAGTCGGCGGGTGAGCTCCGAATAGGCCGGAAACTCCTCCTGGTCGACCTGTCCGTCCCGCAGGAATTCGGCGATCCGCCCCTGCAAGGCATTCGTCGCCTTCACATAGCCCTCGTAGAGCGACAGATGCATGTCGATCGTTTTGTCCGAGATTCCCTCGAGACCATGCAGATTGAACGATTTGGTTTTATATGGTTGATCGGACAGCATAACGGCTCCCTCCTCAAATAGTGACGTCCTGTCGATCGTCCATGGTCAAGCCTTCCTGGGTGGGTGACTCCACGTTGAGAATTTTCACATCGATGACAAGATGCTTCCCCGCCAGCGGATGGTTGAAGTCGATCGACGCCACCGGTCCGGACAATTCAGTCACGACGAAGGGCACTCCCTCTTCCGTCGTAAAAATTGTGCCCGGTTGCGTACCCGGTGGAAGACTCTCGCTGCTGATGATGCCTTTTTTCGTCTCATCATAGGGACCAAACGCGTCGTCCGAGGAGAGATCAACCCTCTTCTCGTCGCCCTTTTTCATTCCCGTGAGCGCCTTCTCGAGGTTGGGTAACAGTTCATTGTGGCCTGGCGTAAACTTACTGACATTCTTCGGAATCACGAGATGAGATTCCGGCACCGTAATCGTGAACTCCATTAACACCACGGTACCCTCCTGAACGACCCCCTCATCCTGCGCCCATACCAACAGCATCAACGGCGGTGCAAGCATCCCTACGAGTGCCGCGACTGCCACCAACATCTTTGATTGAGGCATGATGAACTCCTTCCGCCCTTGAAAGGGTAATGCCCGACTTCAATGTGGAGCGATACGCCCGGCATCCCCAGATTCGCGGTCGTACTGTTCGCCCCGTTCTTGATGAGGCGATCCCTGAGCCAATTGACGCGCCGCATGATCCTGGCGCCATTGACCATACTGTTCGGGGCGCAAGACGTCTCTTGCTTCACGCAACGCCTTGATGCCTGCCATACGAAGTTTGCTGTGTTCCTGATCGGCTTTTTGAACGGCGTTTTCGATCGCAAACAATGAACTGCGGCTGTCGTGAATCAGCTTCAAGGCGTCCATCTCACTACGTTTATAGGCCGTTTCACGATCGCGGCGGGTCCGTTCATATTGATCCGTGATTGTCTTGATCTTGTCCGTTTGCTCCTTGGACAGTTTCAGATCCTGACTCTGACGCAACAGTGCCTGCAGGCTATTCGTGACATAGTCATGGTCGGTCCGGTCGGGCGTCTGTGACGCCATCTCCATTAAGCGTTCGAGCTGACCTTCCGAAGGGGGCTCAGCCGCGAACGCCTGAGGGGCTATGAGTGCGAACAGACCGACGATTGTCATCATAATGCGCTGAATAGTAGACATGTCGTCCTCCTTCCACGGCATCCTGATGAAATCAGCAAAGGACATGCCGCCCCTGAGGAGCTTGGAGGCGCTACGAATTTGAGCGGCAGACGCACGACGTAAGGCTTGACGAGCTGTCCGCGCAAGGACAGCTTGTCTTGCTTTGGTCACGGCTCATTTCCACCAACTGGTCAGGCCGCTTTGCGTTTGCCCCGCTTGGCGGAGGACGGCGCGCGCTTTTGGCGCGGACCTGCCTTCGGCGGAGTCACCGGTCTGTCATAGTTTTGAGTACGCTCGGAGAAGTCCTCCGAGGAAGCAGGATGAAGCTCCCAGCGTTGCTCGTCGCGCCGCTCAATTTTTTCGGTCGTATGCAGGGGTTCCGCATCGTCATAGTCGACGCCTACCGCCCGACCGATTTCATCGACGATGTCCTGGTCCGGTGTCGGGGTCGTCCCGCCGACGGTCTCCTCACCAACCGCCGCGTTATCCCAAGCAGCATCGATGTCTCCACCGGCAAGCACGGCGTCCGGTGGAACAGTCGTGTCCTGCTTCGCCTGCTCATACCATTCCATCTTCGTCTGATTGACTTCGTCATCAGTATCCGCGGCCTCCAGATAGTTGCGGATGACCTCATCGGCGTCGATCTCCTTCTTTGCTGGCTTCCGGTCCTCAGTCATGGGTCACCTCCAGCCGTTAGGAATGAGGAATCGCAGGCTTCGTCAGCAGGGTCGGCTCGGAACGACTCGTTCTCGTTCCGCGGGATCGTGAACATCCTTATTGTCCTCGGCGACTTCCTCGAGCAGATGTTCGGTATCAATGACCGCTTGCTCCTTGCGCTTTGCCGGTAGCGACTGGGATTTCGCATTCTTCCTGGTGCGTCGGCTGTTCGGCTGTTTCATCCCTCCCTCCCGTCGATTCCCGCGTTGGTTCGAGCCCAGACTAATTCCGGACACCGCCTCTGGACACTGGCATATTCTCTAGTCAAGATCGGTCAGCTAGGCAGCAATCTGTGTGGTCGTGGCCTCGAACTTGTACGTGTCACCATGGGCCAAGTAATGGACACATTGTTGGAGGCCCGCCGCCTCGACTTCCTTTTGAAAATCGGTCAGCGGCGAAGTGAACACATCGTAATCGTTAAAGTGAATCGGTATGGCACGGCGAGGACGCACCAGATTGAGAAGTGCCACCCCCTGTTTCGCATCCATCGTCACCAGAATGCCGAGCACCCTCGTGCCGCCCAGGTGAAGCAACGCCAGATCGATGTCTCGATGTCGTCGCGGAATCTCGTTCAGACCATCGAACAGCAACGTGTCCCCCGTAATATAAAGGCGGAACGGGGCGACGCCCACCGGTTCAAATTCCAGCAGGCTGCCCATCACCTCAGGCATGACCAGTTTCGACAGCGACGGCCCATGGCGACCCGGCATCGAGGTGATCCGCAGCCGCATGTCACCCTTTTCGACAGAGACACAGGACCAAGTATCGAGAGGCTTCGGATAGCGAAAACCTCGTTCCAGAAGCTCGTTCGACGCCTGCCCGTTCGTAATGATGGGAATCGACTTGTCCAAGTCGCGTTCGGCCACCTGATCAAAGTGATCGCCGTGAAAATGAGACAGAACGATCAGATCCACAGTCGGCAGATCCCGAATCTCCATCGCAGGATCAACCAACCTCGTGCTATGCAGGCCATAGCCGATGGACACCTGTTCATGACGATGGATGAATGTTGGATCTGTGAGGATCGTCATGCCCCCGTAACGGATCAACACCGTGGCATTGCCGATAAATTGTACGGAGCCTTGATCAGTGAACGGCGCCCGCTCTCCGGCTGGCAGTATTAGGCGAGTATCGGTCTTCATCGCAGCTCTGTTCGGCGGCGGCTACTGAGGCGCCTTACAGCCGAGCACTGGCGCTCTTGCCGGCCTCCATCGATTCCTTGAACCGTTGCAAATCGTCTGCGATCTTAAAATCCGGGTCTTGGCCGATGAACTTGGCCACCACGGTCCCGAGACGACCGGCGATCGGTGCATACTGCACTGTCACCGTCAAACGGGTACGGCTTCCATCGCCGACCGATTCAAATTCCACCGATCCCGCCTGATCGACGTCGGCATCGTTCAAGGATCGCCAGCCGATCCGCTCGTTTTCCACGTCGTTGATGATTTCGGCATCCCATTCAATGGTCGGCAATCCGCTTATCGTCTTTACCGCCCAATGAGAAAGCCGATCGTTGATGACTTGCACCGATTCCAGGTGACTCATGATCCTCGGAAGATTGTCCAGTGTGCGCCAGAATCGGTAGAGCTCGTTGGGCGGCCTATTGATCTCGATACTTCTCGTGATCTTCGTGGCCTCTTCGGCGTGCACTTTCCGCCGCCCAAGCCGACTGGTTGCCTGGCTGCGACGCGTGTCGATGCGCATCGCACCGAAGGCGGGGCAATAGCCGCTGGCGGCGCGGAACAGCAAGCCAACGCCGCCGACGGCCATGGCACCGCCGGCCAGGGACCGGCGACGCCATCCTTCAAAGATTAATCCCAGTCCGGCGATTGCGGACATGAGCCGTTGCGTATCGCCGATATTCTGCGATGCAGAGGCCCGCTCTTCCTGCCAGTCGAGATCCTGTGTATTGGTTTGATAGCGATACCGCTTCCCAGATTTACGCGACATGAAATTGCCTCCAATCGTCTTCAGTTGTTTTCATCCTACGAATACCGTTTCCTTAGCCGCACTCGCCATCGTCTCACGCCCCCTGCGCAAACTTCTTGAGGCTGCAAGAGATAGGCCTTTACGTGCAAATCGGACCGCCAGGGCCGAGCGAGAAATTCGGCCGCTGCCGCGCGATGTTGCACTAGGCTCTTGCGACAGGCTGTCTTTCTACGGACAGCTTTTCCGAGTGCCCCGTAACAGGTTTTCCCCCCCTCGCTTAGGAGTATCCCCAGGCGTCAGGAAGAGGCATGGGACATAGCATGAAGATATGGTTGACGCGGGATTACTCCGAGACTATCTCCTGTTTCTCATTTTCCCGTTGTGGATCGTCGCCGGTCTGACGGATTATCTGCTGCACAAACGCACACGCATTGAAGAGACTGCAGGCACCAACGAGTCGTTGCTTCATGCGGTGCAGTTGGCCGAAGTCGGTATCCCCATCGTTCTCGCGCTCTTCCTCGACATCAATGCGTTGATTTTCTTGATGATGCTCACGGGTCTCGTCCTGCACGAGGTCACGGCTTTATGGGACCTACGTTTTGCCTCGAGACGCCGTTACGTCAGCCCCTTGGAGCAACACGTGCACAGCTTCATGGAAGTGCTTCCATTCATGGCCCTGTCATTTGTCATCGTCATGTATTGGAACCAATTCATAGCTCTCTTCGGCTTTGGTCCAGAACCTCCCCGGTTTGAGCTGCGTCCCAAGACCACTCCACTTTCCACGGGCTATCTCGTCGTGTTGTTGCTCTCAATGGGCTGTTTCGTTGTGCTTCCCTACGCGGAGGAATTGTGGCGATGCATTCGAGCCGCACCTCCCAGGCGAGTCCGCGATCACGCCAAGCAATCCTTGCGCCCATCGCAGGCGGCCTAATCTCGTAGGGGAAAGGAGGGCCGCATGAAGGCCATCCACCCTGTCAAGCTCATGATCGTGAGCACCCTCGCCGGCCCGCTGTTGCTCGGCTGCGCATTGGTTCAACAACTTCTCCCAGGCATCACATTATCCGATTCCAATATCGTCAGCCTTTTGGATCGCCTGGACGAGGGCGAGATCGATGCCGCACAGCTGGCGCAAACGAAGGCTTCCGATCCGGAGGTGCAAGCCTTTGCCGGTCGAGTCTTGAATGAACACCGCGAACTGGCCAACGCCAATGGGCGACTCGCGACGCAATTATCATTGCAACCGAAACCCTCTGCCTTGGGATCGCAGCTTCAGCAGGCTCATGAGCAAGCGATGCGTGAGCTGCGTGCCCTTTCGGGACCGGCATTCGACCGGGCCTACGTGCAGCATGAGATCCGTCAGCACGTGTGGGCCTTCAATTTTCTCGAGACCACAGCGGAATCCGAAGGCAATCTGCCGCTTAAACAGGAACTGGTCCGCACCGGACCCGACCTGTTGAGCCATATCTCTGCGGCGAGAGCGCTGGAGCGTCACCTTGGTCCCGAACAACGAGGAGCTGTGGCTTCTCGTTAGGCAGCCCGTCGATAGCGTTCCCTGATTTCCATCGCCTCCATCCGCTGGCCGAATCCGAAATAGGACGACACGGCCGCTGTCAGCGCATGCAGCCAGATGTCATGGCCGAACAGCGGGATCAAACCGAACGTGGTATTCAACCCCGGGATCAGCCCCATCACGGCCAGTCCTCCGTAAACGAGCGCGAGTCCGCGCGCAAATCTGCGCGCGTCGCTCATGCTATGCGATGAAGTCCACGCGGCGATGCCGATGCCCAGATGCACCAGGTTGTGAAACCAATTCACCGGAAACAATCCCAACAAAAGCCCGTACCCGCCCTCCACGACCAGATGCGGGGCGGACAGTGGAGGGATTGACTTCAATGCTGGGACAAAGCCCAGAAGGCCGATGACAACAAAGATGATCCCGATGACACGAGCGAAGCTTCGGCTTGTCATAAGACATCTCCTTTCCGCCTGAAGATCGGCTTATCGCACACCGGCCTCATCCAGACAGATTTGCTCCATCCATGTTCGCAACGTGGCAAGGTGGTGGTCTTCTTCCTGCAGCGCTGCCTGAAATCCATCGGCGATATCGTCCTGTTTCAGCTCCCGCGCAAGCTTGATCAACAGGTGCCATCCATCGTTGTCTGCGAGCTCTGCCACATGAATGGCATAGAGACTCTGTGCGATCGACGTGCGCGGGTCGGTCACGACCTGCATGAGACCGAGCGAGACCACAGCATGGGTATCGGCCATGGGTGTGACAGCGGTAGGATCGGCGCCCAGTTGACACAGAGCATCCCAACAGAGGCCGATATGAGCCTTTTCTTCCGCTCTAAACTGCTGGAGTTGATCGACTGACAGCATGGTCGCTTCATCTTTTCTGGAACTGAATTTGGCAATCAGGGCGTCATAGAGACGCGTGCCCGTTCTCTCAAACGTCAACCGTCCTCCTAACTTATCGATGAGCACTTCCGCATGACGCCCCATGAGTTTTTGCATCCCGGATTTGGGTGCTCCTGTTAAGGTTCCGGGTACCGGAATTGAACCAATCGGATCAGCTTCAGCGACATACGGAGCTCGAAGCTGTGCGAGGGTATGTTGGTTGCCCTCCGAACTTGGAGGAAATTCTCGCACGGCCTTTCTCATCTCTTCGGCACCCTGCGGTGCCAAGTCGATCCCGCTGCGATTCATCCCCATTGACTGCGGAGATTTCATGATGCCTCCCTTTGCGATTCTGGCGGCATTGCGAGCCGCCATGAGTCGCAGATCGTTCGGAGCTTCCGCATTTCTCTTGAATCGGCAACGATCATGCGGCCTCCCTGAGGCCCTTGTCGGCAACTAATTCCCCGCCGGGAGTCCATCGCCACCCGGCTGCCACCGTTTCTGAAGGCGAACCCTCCGCATTCATCTGTTTTCGGTAGCTCAGCGAGCGGTCGGGCTCCTGGCTCCTATTGACGAATCGGCTTCCATCCGTTCTGAGATCCACCTCGTCTCTCAAAACTTGCCGGACATATTCGCGGTGGCTCTCGTACGCAATGGGATCCGGTAGTGTCTCAGGCAGATATTCAGCCGGATCTCGGCGTTCCACATGCTTGCAGACGTCGATGGCGAATTGGAGATGACCGAGCTCGTAGTCCAGAAAGCGTTCCCAAATGGCTCTCACAGCTGGATGGTCTTCATGCTCCAGGCAGCTGTAATAGTTATAGACCTCGTTCGCCTCGTGTAAGAGCCACTTTTCCATCCAGCTTTCGGTCGGATCGATGATGGATTCGTACTGCGTGACGTGCTGCTCTTCAATAGAGGCGATTTCGGCATAGAGCTGGCGCGCCAACGGATCGGCAAACCAGGGGCCGTAATGCATGTAGTAGTCATGCGTTTGGTGTTCTCCGGCAAGAATCGTATAGGCATGCAGTTTGGTGAGAGGCGCCGCCTTCCGCTTATCGTAGTGCTCTCGCAAATCGTCCAATGGATCACGATGTTCATCGCTCGTCGGTCTGCCGGGCACGATATCAGTGTATCCCTGAGTGATGGTATTGGCATCGATGCCCTGCAGCCGGTCGAGCAACGCAGAGTAGCGATAGAGATGATCGAAGTCTTCGAGCAAGCCGTAGCGCAGGACCTGTGCAATGTAGGGATCAGGCTCGGCCTTTGCGAGAGCGGCGGTGACCTCAATGGCGACCTGTTCATAGGCGATGGTGGTTTCAAGCGGTGACTGGTCAGCTGGCAGGAGCCAGTTCACGATTGTCTGTTGATGTTGCTCCTTGCGTCGTACGCGGGCGAGGTAGCCTTGCAGCTCTTTGTTCATTCGTGCGCATGAATGGCTAAAGCGCATTGTCTCAGACTCGATGCCGTTCATCAGAATGATGCGAACCCGGGTGAACGCGTCCACGTTCAACTTACTGATCGGCTTCGGCACCAAATCTTTCCAGCTGAACTGCTGTCGGTCGACCGGCGTGCCCTTGTCGCGTAGAAGGTTGATGCCCATGAGGACTCCTTCACCGATAATGAAGATGAATAAAAAAGACTCAGCGAACGCTCGCTGCGAGAGACAGTCGGAGGTGCCTCGTGAAAAAACGAGCGGACCCTTCGGGGCATCCTAGCCTCGGACACGTCGTGTTCCGACTAGGAACGTCCCTCGTCCGGTGAGTTCTGCTCGGTCACGAGCGTCGGCGGAAGCTGCGTGTGGAGGGAGGGGTCGTATATGCTCAATACGACCCCCGAAAGCTTTCTAGCGGGTAGGAACCACTTCAGGTGTCGCGATCTCCAGCACATATCCTTGATCGTCCATCAACAGGACGATGTCCTGGCCGGGTTTCAAACGATCGAGCTTTTCAAGCGGAGGACGAAATGGCACTTCCCGTTCTTTTCCCTGTTCGGCGATCTTCAATCGATCACCGCCGCCTTTTCCCTGATAGATAGCCCTGACTTGCTCATGAGCCCCTTTGATGCGTGCCTTATTGTTGTGTGCGGATTCGTGCACAGCTTCGGCGCTCGCCAGCTGCGCATCGACCAACTTGCCGCTCTCATCGGCCAAGAAGAAGGCATCCACACCGACAGGGATCGCCGTGAGCTTTCCCTTGGCACGGTCGGTCACCATGAAGGTTTTGGTGCCCTGCTCTGTTTCAATGACCGCTTTGTCGAGTCCGACGGTGAGCGGTGTCGTCAATTTGCCCCGCACCACGTGATGATCAGAGCGTTCGTTCGGATGGTGGTAGTCCACAACCGCATTATGGTCATTCAGGGTCACGATAATCGGTTGACCCACTTCGAACGTTTGGCCCTTGACCCTGGCGGGCCGCAGCGGCACATACAGCGATTTCACGGTCCCGATATCGATTTCCATCTGGTTGCCGCGAATGGAGACGATCCGCCCGGCTACGAGACGATCTCCGGGTATGTTGCTGTCGGTCGGTTGAGTAATCACCTGCTCCTGCGGCGTTTTGAGAGCATCGTCGGCAGCCTGGATCGCAGTCCCCTGACCCATGTCCAGTCCAACTATCAATGCCGCGGCCAAGATTAACTTGTTGAACTTCCCACTCATTGCACCCCCCTTTCGTTGATCTCCGAAGCCCCAATCACAGTAAAGTCAGCAAGTGTTGGACCATGATGGTAGGAGAATCCCGTCGCAACCTCGCGATCTCTCAATGGGGTGACTGTTTATGCTCGCGCAGCTACCGAGACGATCAGACAAGCTGTCTGGAAGAGGACAGGATGCTCCCCTCAGGACTGAGCCAACGCGCTCAGTCCTGAGCGGGGTGACAGGTTTCAGCAATAGTCTTGATCTCTTGCCGGACAAGCGAAAACGTTGTGTCTCCTTCCGGAGTCTGGAGTTTGATTTCCGGCTTGGAGGCTCAACGTTCGACGCTCGGCTCCTTGTGAATCGCCACGGCTCTGCCTTGGGCCGTGACCGTGCCTGTGACAACATCGCCAGGCCGGATGTCTCGGTCACCCGCCGTTGCGGCGTCGATCGACATCGTGGCCTCTTTGCCGTTCGGATCCTGGACCACGATGGTCTTGAGGGTGGCTTGTTTGACTTCCCCACGCACGACTCGCATGCCTGAAGCCTGACCCGGGTTCACGCTGGGATCGGCAATTCCGGTTTCCTGCCGACTGCGACCGTTCGGATCGCCGGCAGTTGAACCTTCCTTCCCTCCCTGCGGTTTCCCTTGTACGCGGTAATCTTGACCCTGTCCTTGTTGTTTCAACCGACGATCCCGAGCCTCCCCTCGTGCCTGATCACCGGGCTCGTCGCGGAACCGAGGATCGCCCTGAGGGAGGATCGCCTCCTGCGAGAATGCCGGAACGGAATGACACAGCACGCCCATGATCGCGTATGCGACGAACCATTGTGTGTTCATCTGCGACTCCTTGCTGGTGGCTCAGCTATGTGACGGTTCCTCTCCAGGCGCCCGTTTCCTGACCGCGGCCTTCGATGTACCGCTTGAACCGCTCAAGATCGCCCAGCACCCGCTGGGTCACGACACCGGCCGCATCTCCCACCTTTTCGACGACGCCGTCGGGATCATATTCCAACTGAAGCATGACCTTGGACTTTGAATCCGAGAGCCGATGGAAGGTCACAACACCGGCATTCTTTGCGCCGTCACGACTTCTCCACGCGATTCGATCATCCGGAATTTGTTCCGTGATTTCTGCATCCCATTCCTCTTCCTTCCCACCGACCTCCGCTTTCCAGTGCAGATGCGTATTGTCGAGCTGTTTGACTTGCTTCACCCCTTCCATGAATTGTGGAAACTCCTCGAACTGCGTCCATTGGTTGTACGCAGTCCGGACCGGAACATTGATTTCGATCGATTTTTCGATGACCGACATTGGCATCCTCCTTTCTTGACGAGCTGGGCCTACTGTTCATACTTCTCGACGATGTCCGGGGGCCTGACCTCCGCCTTGTCGGGATCCTGCCCGACGGCGCGAAGCGCCCGTCGCTGGCGCAAGAGATCCCAGCTCTGGTCAAGCTCCACTTCGACCGCCCGCAACCGGGCACGTCCCTCTTCTGACAACGACTCCTGAGCCTGTAGCCGGTGCTCTTCCGTCACCAGCTCTTCGATGTGCCGGAGCACAGATCCATCTGACGTACGATTCTGCCTTCCCTGTTCCATTGCGATCCGCCTTTACAACGCCCGGAGAAATGCCGTGAGCGCCTTTTTGTCCTCCTGGTCCAGCTTAAGACCGCCGACCACATTGAAGAACTCTACGGTGTCCTCGAGCGTCGGCAGACGACCGTCGTGCAAATACGGCGGAGAATCCTTGATACCTCTCAACACGAAAGTTTTGATCGGCCCATCCGCTGCGGCCCCAAACCGCTCAAGACGCAGATCGTGCATCTGGTGATCGGTGAACGAGGGCGGCTGGTGACAGGCCGCACACTTCCCCTTGCCGAAGAAGAGGTCTTCACCCTTCGTTTCGAGCGCCGTCGCCTTGCCGCGGTCCAGACGACCGGTCATGGGATCGAGTTTCGGGGCCGGAGGAAAATCGATCATATTCTGCATCTGTGCCATATGGGCGACCGGCACCCGGTCGATGATGTTCATGCCTTTTTTCATCGCCCGTATCGGATCGCCGTTGAAATACGCGGTGCGTTGCTCAAATTCGGTGAAATCCTCCACCGAGCGAATCGAGCGCTTGGAACCGTGGATTTGCTGGTTGAACATGCCGCGCAGGCTGACGGTATCCAAGCGAAGTCGCTCCATTTGCGGCCGCGTATCCGGATTGAGGTGAAATTGGCCGGTCGTGTGGAAATTGACATGGCAATCCAGGCAACTCACCCCCAAGCTGGGCTTGACGGTTTTCCGGTCGTGAGTCGCGTTGAACTCTTCCTGAGCAAACTGCGTGACGAGCATGCGCAACCCGTCGAGCTGTGCCGGCGTCACCAATCCGCGAAACAGTCGGTCGAAGTTCTCGGCATGCAGCACTTCGCCCTGGGAGACATCACCGAGCTCGGGATGCGTGGTGAGAAACATCGGCGGCGGAAATTCCGGCAGGAGGCATTCCGGCAGATCAAACTCGACATCGAATCGTTCCAGCCTTGGAAATTCCTTGGTCTGCACCTGCGGAAAGACCTGCCCTCCAACCGCGTGTTTGACGTGCGGGAGACGATCGAAGCCCGGAGGAAACACCCCCTTTTTCTTAATCTCATCGGCTGGTAGCTGGCCAAGCTGTTCCCACGTGATACCGCTGCCCAGCTTGACGATCGGACCGATCGGCTGCGGCTTCCCCTTGGTCATGGTGATGCCCTTTTCGGTGCGGCAGCTCAGGTCGTAACGGTCACTCAAGAGTTTGTGTTGCCGCTTCATGACGTCGGATTTTTGGGCGATGTCCTTCTTCATGACCTCTTCGGCCATTTTCAAGGCGTCTTGGCCCGGCGGCGCCCCGAAGAGGTCATAGGAAAAATCCACTCCTTCGAACCCCTTTTGCTTGGCGTCCTCGATGCTGCCGATCTGCGCCTGCTGCTTCTTCCCCTCAGGAGTCGGTTGGGCTAAACCGGAACGATCCATGACCAGCGCCCATGCAGCGACTGCAATCCCCCCGGTGATGCAAAACACTTGGAACCACAGTCTGTCGATCTTCATGAGTGTCCCTTCTCACCGGGCCTGATAAGTCAGCATAGCCGTGAGGCTAATGTGCGGCCGATGTGTCCATGCCAATTGCGCTGGCGATCTGTTGGGCCTGACGAAGATGCTGCTTCAAGAGCGGCAACGTCCCTTCGGCCCATTGCCGTACTTGTAGATCTTTGATTGCCTTGACGTTGCGTTCGAACTCCTTCACGTCCTTGCGATGATCGCGCAACATATATCCGATATAGGCCCGGTCGAACTCCCTGCCAGATAATCGGGCAAACTGTTCCTTCTTATCCTTGTGCCTGTCCGTCAACTCTCGCCGAAGAACCACCCCTTCCTTGGACGCCAATTGTTGAATCTCGGCGCTCGCTTTTTGATGGTCCTCGATCATTTGTGCGCCAAACCGCTTGACTTGTTGATCCCCCGCCCGTTCGGAGGCCAGCTGTCCCAATGCGATTTCCGCTTGCTGGCCCTCGGCCGCCTTCTGCAAGAATGATTGGGCAGATGGCACGGCCTCCTGCTTGTTGCCGTGCGCTCCACTTGCCGGAATAAAGGCCGCGGCGGTTGCCGCCACCATCCATACCGCCGCCGTCCCGATCATGGTGTCACCTGCCTTTTATGGCACTCACCATTGGCGCCTGTCGGCCTCATACCAGGGATGCATCCCCCCTGCCTTGGATCCATGCTCCGCACGCCGCCGAAGCCATGAGGCCAACGTGAGTCCGGTAGCAGCCAGCGCCGCTCCCGTGAGCAGAGGATGCAAAGCAGCCTGGGTATACAGACTCGTTTCGGCCACATACTGGGCCCGCCCGCCGCGCTCCTTGAGGCCGGTCGAAGGTGCGTACAGACTGTTATTGGTTCGGTCCTCTTCCGGTCGATCGCTCAGCTGCATATCGAAGAGGGTTTCCATCACCTTGTCCGTGAATCTGGGAGCCAGATTGGCCATCGTCGCCATGAGCTTGGCAATGCCTCCCGCATAGACATCGCGTGTGGGATGTTCCGCACAGTGCAGAATAGCTTTCGCCACGACTTCAGGAGCATAAACAGGCAGAGGGAACGTCGGCTCGGTGGCCAGATAATTTTTCGCGTGTTCGGCATAAGGGGTGTCGATCGAATAGGGCTTGATCAATGTCACGGCGATCGGCAGGCCGTCATGTTCCAGTTCCATGCGCAGCGAGTCGGTATAGGCTTTCACCGCGTGTTTGCTCCCGCAATAAATGCCTTGTAACGGAATCGCGCGGTCGGACAGGATGCTTCCGATGTTGATCAATGCACCACCCTTTCGGAGATGGGGAACCGCAGTGCGTGAACCGATCACCACGCCCCAGAAATTCGTGTCGAACAAGCGCCGCTGATCCTCCAGCGAAATGTCCATCAAACGGCCGTAGACCGACACACCCGCACCGTTCACCCATGTGTCGATCCGGCCGAAACGGGAAATCGCCTCTTCTGCAACCCGACGCATCGCCGACTCATCCGAGACATCGGCGGCGAGGAAGGCGGCCATGCCACCGCTCGATTCATCGCCTCTAATCGCTTCGGCAGCCTCCTGAAGTGCCTCATGATTGCGGGCCGTCAGCATGACGCGCGCACCCCGCTTTGCGGCCATCCGTGCCGTCACCAGCCCAATCCCGCTGGTTGCGCCGGTGATCACGATGACCTGATCGTTGATGGGCTTAAGCCGTGGAATCATATGATCGGTTGGGCTCGAGAGCAGACGCGCTCAGTTGCTTGTGTTCACTATGAGCGACGCAGTGGCGTCAAACGACTAGCAAATGCCCGAGAAACTATTTTTGGCTGAATCAGTGGTGATCGACGGCCACTGAAACATGACAGATCCGAATGAACGCGAGCAGCGTGCAATAGAAAAGTTCTCACAAGCACCATGACCAGGGTTTCCACCAGTCCTGCCGTCACGCATAGCGTGATACCCAAAATGATGTGCAACATGCCTAGCGGTTCCACTCCCTGATATCCGTTGATATTCATTCGCTATGAAGATTCCTCGCTATGTTCCATGTTTCGTTCTGCTGCTGTGCTTCAGCTCGTTCGTGACGTCCGAAGGCCTGACAGCCGACCCTCATACCTCCAATGGTTCGGCGCAGAAGAGTCCAGGAGAAGTCTCGACCGATGAGAAAGCGATTGCCGAGCTCCGGGTCAAACGTGAAAAGGCGCAAGCAGAACTTGACGGCATCAGCAAGCCGTCGACCCTGGCGGCTGGCGCTCCGCCTCGAACACCCCAGGAAGAACTCCTCGAACGGCGCACTCTGCTTCACCATATCGTCCACAGCCTCGATGAGCAGATCGACAACCTGCTTCGGCTGGAACAGGCCCGCCGGCATCATGAGGAACTCTCCAAGCCTTCGACCGCAGCGGACACATCGACGGAATCCCTGCCCGATACCGTCTTCTCCGCGGATCAACTCTGGGACAGCGTGTACTCCCTGCGTCTTACCGTTGAAGGGTTGCAGTCGCAGCTTAGCCTCATCGACCTGAGGTCCAGTCATGCACGGGAATCGCTCTTGGCTGCCGAGGAACGCCTTCGACAGACCTCGGAGCGGCTCGAGAGCACGAAGGGAACGGCTTCCGATGACCGGGAGCGTTGGTTGCGGGATCGTGAAACATTGCGCCAGCGTGCGGCCGCCGCCGACCTGCAGGCGGCGCAAACGGCCAACACCCGCATCGATGAGGAACTGGCGGACTCCCGCGCCCGGCTCGAATCGGCAGAGCGCCGGTTGGCGAGGGTGGAACCTGAAGTCGAATTCACCGAAACCGATCTGGACAAGATCCGTCAGCGTCTTTCGGAGGAGCAACAGACTCTCGCCGACGAACTCGACAACACGACTGCGGAACGGCATCGCCAATTCGAGGCGTTTCGGGCCATGGAAGGAC
>Ga0081455_10002071_pt1 | contig 23954 bp, 22 predicted proteins | sample TabmetS3T2R1_FD_70207 | JGI IMG/M metagenome (GOLD analysis project Ga0081455, IMG submission 70207) | Tabebuia heterophylla rhizosphere microbial communities from the University of Puerto Rico - S3T2R1 | ecosystem: Host-associated > Plants > Roots > Rhizosphere ...
GACGACCAGTGCGCGCGCGTCGCCCTGGACAGGCTGACCTCTGATCGAGCAGGCTCGAATGAGCGCGGGGGATTGGCTGGGGAGGAGTTGCCGTGGCGTTGCCGAACATTGTCGTGGTCATGGTCGATGACATGCGTATGGACGATCTGGTCGCGATGCCACAGACCAAGCAGCTCGTCGGGGCGGCAGACGGCCTGGGTGCGACCTACACGCATTCGTACGCGTCGTACCCGCTGTGCGCGCCGTCTCGGTCGTCATTCCTGTCCGGCCAGTACGCCCACAACCATGGTGTAAACGACAACACCGAGCCGGACGGCGGCTGGCAGGCGTTCGACGACTCCGACACGCTGCCGATGTGGCTGCAGCAGGCCGGATATCAGACCGTCATGATCGGCAAGTACCTGAATCAGTACGGTCAGACCGACCTGGGGAACGACCCCACCTACGTCCCGGCTGGCTGGGACAACTGGGCCGGCCTGGTCGGGGGCAATTGGCTCAACTACCGCGCGTTCGACGTCAACATGAACGGCACGGTCCAGCACGTCACGAACGCCTATTCCACTAACAACCTCACCGGGCGGGCCAAGGTACAACTGAACAACCGGCTGCCATCCGGACAGCCCCTCTTCATGTTGCTTGCCTACGTCGCGCCGCACACCGACGGGTCCAATGTCCGTGTCCCCGCCGCGCCGAAGCACGAGGGCGAGTCCACTGCCGGTCCTCCCAACTCGGCGGCGTTCAACGAGGCAGACGTCGACGACAAGCCGCAATGGATCAAGGACCGTTCGCTGCTGACGCAGACCGATATCGACAAGGTGGTCCGGCTGCGCCGCGAACGCCGCGACGCGTTGCTCTCGGTGGATGACGCGGTCGTGCAGATCGTCGCGACGCTCGAACAGCATGGCGAGCTCGCCAACACCGTCCTCATCTTCATGTCCGACAACGGCTACATGCTCGGTGAGCACCGGATCCGAGCGGGCAAGAACTTCCCGTACGAGGAGTCCGCCGCGGTGCCCCTGCTGATCCGCGGACCGGGTTTCCCGACCGGGCAGGTTCAGCGGATGGTCGTCAACGTCGATGTGACCGCCACCATCTGTGACATCACAGGGGCGTCGCCGGCCGGGCACCAGTTGGACGGATTGTCGCTGCTGGCGCCGCTGCCGTCTGGGAGAAGGCGCGCCATCCTGCTCGAGAACACCGGCGCTGGTGCCAATCCACCCCCGTTCGCCGGGGTGCGAGTCGGCCACTGGCTGTTCGTCGACTACGGCTCCGTCAGCGAGCTCTATGATCTCGGCACCGACCCGGACCAGATCACGAACCGGAGCGGCGACCCCGCCCTTGCACAAGTGGAACGGCGCCTCGCGCGCACGCTCGACAAGCTCCGACACTGCAGCGGCGACTCGTGCAACGTCACCTGGATCAGCCCAATCTGAATCCTGCGGGTCATGGGCGAGGGTCGCGGGGGAGCAGGGCTTCGGAACCAGCCTTGAGCAGCGCTGAGTCTCGGATGCCCCGCCGCACCGGCGGACACACAATGGGTAGGAGTATGCCCACGACCAGGGTGCCAGCTGCGGCAAGCGCATCGATCTGGAACGGTGAGGGCGGAAGCGGAATGAAGGTGACCTTGACGACGTAGCCGAGGGCGGCGAGCCCCACCACGAGGATGCCGGTGCTGAGCCAAGAGGCCCGTCGCCGGACGTTGAAGATGATCGCCACGACGACGACCAGGATGGAGGCGGCGATGATCAGATCGGCCCATAGCCCAAGCTGACCGTCACCGCCTGAGTCGCAAGATCTTCGTGGAGCACCAGCAGCAAAGGGTCACAAGACTGCCCATCGCGACCCCGATCAGGGCCACCGCAGGTGCACCGGCTCGAGTCGTGACGGTGAGCATCTTTGGGCCGGTGTCTCGACCCAATGCGAAAAGGATCCGTGACGCACCGAGGACACAGCCGAGGGCGGCGCCGAAGGCGCTGATCGTCGCGCCGATGCTGACCAGCTCCCCGACCCAATCCGCCACGTAACTGTTCGTGAGGGCCCCAGGCGATTGCCGGGTGGCTTTCGCGCTTTTCGCGTCCTTCGACCCTGGTTCAGTCCGCGCGCGCATTTCTACCCTGGCACATGGTGCCCGGGAATATGGTGTAGGTGGAAGCGCCCTTGCGCAGAGCAGTTTTCGGGTCTGAGACTGATGACGGGCCAGGGATACGGGGTTGAAAATCGTGTCGGTTGATGCGCACGAGCCCGATGGGTCGGCGGCCGCTATCGACAGGCTGTTCGACGCCAAGTTCCTGGCGCCGCGGCCTCGGGTCGGCGGGGTGCCCCGTGCCCGTCTCGTCGCCGCGGCTCGCTCCAGCGCTTGTCGATTCGTCGGCGTCACCGCGCCGGCCGGCTACGGAAAGTCGACATTCCTCGCGGAGTGGGCAGCGGCAGAAGACCGTCACGTGGCCTGGGTATCCCTCGATCGACGGGACGACGACCCCGCGACGTTGCTTCTCTCGATAGCGGCCGCATATCGGAACGCCGGCTTGGGCGACCCGGTGTTGGTGAGCGAGTTGGGAGGCCCCGGTGTCTCGGTGCTCGGTCGCGCGGCGCCACGTCTGGCGGCTGAGCTGCGCGCTGGTCAGGACGCGTTCGTACTCATGCTCGATGATCTTGACGAGCTGCAGTCGCCGGCCTGCTGGGACGTGCTCAGCGTTGTGATGACGGGGATTCCCGAAGGATCGCAGCTGGCGACCGCGAGCCGGGTCGAGCAGCCTCACCTGCCCGGACCCAGGGTCTCTGGTGATGTGGTGGAGTTCGGGATCGACGACCTCGTTCTCGACCCCGACGGCGCTCGGCAGATCTTCGCTGAGAAGCGGGTGACCCTCGATCGCGGAAAAGCCATCGAGGTGATCGAGCGTACGGAGGGCTGGGCCGCCGGCGTCTCCTTGGCAGCGCTGATCGCGAGGGAGAGCCCCGACCAGGAGCTCGTCATCACGGGTGAGGATCCGTACGTGGCCGACTACCTCTACCGCGAGACGTTCCGCGGGCAGCCCGACGACATCCAGCGGTTCCTGCGGAGAACCGCCGTCCTTCATGAGTTGTCGGGTCCGCTGTGTGATGCTGTGCTGGAGTCGCGCGGCTCCGTCAAGCACCTACGGCGGGTGGAACGCTCCGGCTTGTTCCTGGTGTCGCTCGATCGCCGGCGCCAGTGGTATCGCTATCACCCACTGTTTCGCGAGTTTCTCTTCGAAGAGCTCCAGCGAACCGAACAACCGGAGGTCGAGGAGCAGCTGCACCAGCGCGCTGCGGATTGGTACGAGTCCAACGGCTCGCCGATGCTGGCTGTCGAGCACCTCCTGGGGACGAGCGATCGGGATCGCCTGATCCGGCTCGTCTCGGAGTTGGCCATACCGATGTTCCACTCGGGACAGCTGGCCACGGTGCAGCGCTGGTTCGAGGCGATCGGGGACGTCGCGATGGCCAAGCATCCTGGACTCGCGCTGCTGAACGCTTGGGAATCCCTGCTGACCGGGAACCTGACTGGCGCCATGCACTGGGCATCGGTCGTCGACAGCATCTCATCGGATCAGCTGCCCGCGACGGAGGCAGCCTTGTTCGAGTCCCATCGAGCAATCTTCCACGCGGGTATGTGCGCATCGGGACCCGAGTCCATGTCTGACGATGCGAGGCTCGGCGTGGAGCACGAGCCGGTCTGGAGTGACTACCGGGACACCGGAATCTGGCTGCACGGGGAAGCGCGCCTGCTCTGCGGGCGTCCGGACGAGGCCGAATCTCTCTTCGCCGAGGCCGCTGCGACCGCAGCATCGATCGGCAACTTCGACACGATCCCGATCTGCGAGGCGCAGCTGGCGTGGATGGCCATGGATCGGGATGAGTGGGAGGCGGCGCGCACACATCTCGAGGCCGCGTTGGCCACCATCGAGCAAGTGCGGTTGCACGATTACGTCTTCAGCATCCCGACGTACAGCGGTGCTGCGAGACTGGCTATCCACGAGGGGAGGATCGATCGCGCCCGCCAACTGCTGACCCAGGCGATGCGGTCTCGTCCGACAGCGACGTTCCTGCTTCCTTATCACGCTGTTCGGCTACGAATGCAGCTGGCGAAGGTGTACCTCTCCATCAGAGAGTCTGTGCCCGCACATCAGCTCTTGGACGAGATTGACGAGATCCTGGTCCAACGACCGTTGCTCGGTGCCCTCGTCGACGAGGTTCAGCAGGTTCGTGAGGTACTCAAGTCTCGGGCCGGAGCTGTCTCCGGCGCCCCGACGCTCTCGCCGGCCGAACTCCGGGTCCTGCCCTATCTGCAGACGCATCTGACGGCCAACGGCATCGCCGAGCGGCTGTCCGTCTCCGGCCATACAGTGAGGGCGCAGGTGCAGTCGATCTATCGCAAGTTTGGCGTTTCCTCACGAGGCGATGCGGTGCAGCTCGCGATGGATGTAGGCCTTCTGGGCGGATGACGCAGTGCAGCCGGTGCTTTCGGACGCTTGCACGGTCAGACGGCCTCCAGGACCGCGCCTCCATCGATCGGGTTGAAGCACAACACGAGTCGCTTGGCCCCGGGACCGTCCAGGGCGTTCAGGGTCTCGTCGCGCAGCGGTCCGTCAGACCAGGCGAGGATCGCCGAACTTCCCTTCGGGAGAATCTCCCCGATTCCTTTCAGCCGAAGTGCTGAGATCGATCGGCCGGCCCAGAGTCCGTACAGAGCGCCCGCTCCGAGCCCGAAGACGGCCCAGGCAATCCCGGTCACCAGCCCGTCCTCCAGGAATCCCAGGATGCCGCCGCCACCGACCAGACCGACGATGGCGCCGAAGACGAGACCGAAGCCGCCCCAGCTGATCACGTCGCTCCGCGACATAGCAGCCACTCCTTGGGCCGGATCGGTCACCCGCCGTCGGCCGTCGGGCCGGGTCTCGATGACGAGTTCGATCTGCGGTCCACCCCTAGCTGGTGCCGCGTCATGGGACGCCTTTGCTGCCACCTGGCGCGCGGCGGAGGTGCCCGGGTAGCGCACCAGGATCATGTTCAGCAGCGAGATCTGGTTGATATTTGCCCTCGCGCTCGCGGACCGGTGCGGCAATTCGACGGGCATATTGGAGCCGGCGTAGACGCGCGCTTCGAGGTCGGAGCTGATCGTTGCGGCGCTGGCAATGCTTGGCGAGGCAGGTTCGCTCGCCTCGAGTAGTCGCTTGGCGTCGTCGGTCCGGACGTAGGTGATCAAGGCCGATGATGGTGCCGTGAGGCGCTGGCTCAGACGAGCGAGCTCGTCCTTCTTCAGCAGATGCTCGGAGGTGTAGGCGTACACGCCGCCGCAGATCGCGCCGACGACGGCCCAGATGATGGCACTCAGCAGCCTGTTCGTGCCGGCGATCAGGCCGAACGCGCCCCACGTGAGTGCCGGCGTCAAGATTCCGAGCAGGACCCGTTGTGGATCGTACAGACTGGCGCGATGACCCGCATTCACCCGGAGCACGGTGGTCTGCAGCACAACGTCGCCTTGAGATTTGAGCCGCGTCGCCAGGGATCGACGTGCGGCGCCTGCTGTCTTTGCACCGGGGAAGCAGGTCAGTGAGAGCGCCAGTTGCTTCTCGCTCATGATGTCGCCTCCGACGCGCCTTGTACGGGGGCGCTGGAGTGGGCCGGCGCAGCTCGCCGCTGAGCTCGGATCGCAAGTCGCCCGAGCTCCGCCGCCACGAGGAACGGAACCACGGTGTCCATGAGGCCGAAGATCAGCGCGGGCGTGAGATAGGCCCCTTCGTTGTGCAGCACGGTGGAGATGACGATGAGACCGATCGGCGTGAAACGCATGCCCGAAACCATCGAGATCGTGACTTCCGATTCCCTGGTTCCCAAACCAGCCACCACCCACCCCACCACGATGTAGACCAGAGCGAGAACGCTGGAGGCCGCGATGACCCAGGAACCGACCGAGGACGTCAGGAGGCTCCAGTTCACCGCGATCCCCAGGCCGAGAGCCACGACCAACGAGATGTTGGAGGTCTTCTCGAGTCCGGTCTTCCACGAGTCGTGCTCGGGGTAGCGGGCGTGCAGGAGCATGCTGACGACGAGAGGCGCCAGCACCAGCAACAGCAGGTCACCCACGATCGACCACACGTTCACGGTCGCGCCCGAGATGATCTGATCGGCCCAGATCGGAGCGGCGATGATGTTGAGGAGTTGGAGAACGATGGTGAAGGACAACGCCATCGCCATGTCGTTCCGCTTCGCGAGTTCACAGGCCTTCATGCCCGCCGGGCCAGCCGCAGCGATGGTCACAACTGCCACCCCGGTACGGGCCTCCTCGGTCAGCGGGAAGAGATGGCACACCCCGATGGCGATCAGCGGCGCCAAGATCGTGTTGACGACGACGGTGCTGATCAGCAGCCGTACCTTTCTCATGGGCGCCAGGATCTGAGAGGGAGTCAGGGCGAACCCGAGGCTGGCCACCAGGGTGATGATCATGATCACCAGGCTGGCGTTGAAGAGCGCGTTGAACAGCTGCTGTGTCGACATGGTGTGCCTCGCTTACGCGGTCCCCGGCGCAGCCGCCACGATGGGCGGCTGCGTCGGCGGACAGGTCTTCATCGCTGTGCCTTAGCGGTGCTGCTCATGCACCGGCATGATGATTGGCCAGCCCGTGGTCGGGCTGGTGCTTATGCACGCTCGGCGGCGGGCCGCCCTGGCCGTTGGGGTAGTGGAGCGTGGTGGCGAACTGGATGATAGGGCCGATCTCCAGATGCTCCTGCGGGATCAACTGCCCCGGCTTTGGCCGCGTGTAGGGATCCGGCGTGCCCGGCTTGATCGGGGGCTCCATCGCCAGGCTCTTGAGGAACGCGGCGGCGGCGGCGGCCATCGGCTTCACCACCCAGATATGCGGGAAGCTGATCGAGTGCTCTTCCCGCAGGTCCCATTCCAGGTTGAACAGGTTCGGCGTGCTGTACGGCTCCCACGTCCCGAAGAAGTCGTCCTGCTTCATCAGGTGGACCTTCCACTGCCTCCACTTGATGGCCTGCAGCCGGTTGGCGTTCATGCACAAGATCACGTCGCGGCCGGACTCGTCCGCGTCGCCGAGCAGGAAGTCGCGCATGTCCATCCCGTCGATCATGCGGTCGGTCGGCACCTTCCCGCCGCCGGCGAGGACGAGGGTGGTGAACCAGTCGACCTCGTGCACCAGTTCGTTGCTGACCTTGCCCGCCGGTACCTTGCCCGGCCAGCGCACGATGCCGGGAGTCCGCAGCGAGCCCTCCAGCGCGGTGAACAGCGAGCCGCGCCACGGACCGCCGCCGCCAGGCCAGAGGGCGAGCGGGTTCGGGTCGCTTGTGGGCTGTGAGTAGTCCCCATACCCCTCCGGACCGTTGTCGGACGCCCAGACCACGATCGTGTCGTCGGCCACGCCGAGACTGTCGAGATGGTCCAGGATCATGCCGGTGAAGTCGTCCATCTGGGTCAGGATGTCGGCCCAGGCACCGTGCTTGGTCTTCCCGGCGTACTCCGGGTCGGGGGCGACCGGGTTGTGCACCATGGTGTACGGGAGGTAGAGGTAGAACGGCTTGCCCTGCTCATGTGCCCGGGTCATGAAGTCCGTGGCCCACTCGGTGATCTTGCGGTCGAAGCCGGCCCGGAACTCCAGGTCGTAGGTCGCGACGACCTCGTGCTTCTCGCCCTTCTTCCGGGAGAAGATCTGCTCGTACTCCATCGGGATCTCGGTCTTCCCGGCGTACGGCGCGGCCGTGGTCGTTCCCTCCGGGAAGTACGACTGCGTCGTCCACAGGACCTCATCGGCGGTGCGTGGGCACCACACCGCCTCGTCGAATCCGAAGTCGACCGGGCTGCGCTGCTCCGGGTCGCTGCCGCAATGCCACTTGCCCCACATCCCCGTCGCGTAGCCCGCGTCGGAGAGCGCCTGCGCGATCGTGACCTCCCACCGGGTCATCCCGTCGGCCCCGGCGAGCGGGATGGACGCGGTGCCGGAGCGGATGGGATGACGGCCGGTCAGCGTCGCCGTCCGGCTCGGCGTGCACTGCGCCTCGACATTGTGGTTCAGCAGCTGCAGGCCCTCGCTGGCGAGCTTGTCGATCCGCGGCGTCGGTGCGCCACGGAGCACGCCGCCGCCGTAGCAGCCCACCTCGCCCCAGCCGAAGTTGTCCCAGAAGAAGAACACGATGTTGGGTTGCTTGTCGGCCATGAGAGTTCCCTCGCCTCGTGCAGATTTCAGATAGGTCTCTGTAAGAAGTTGACCGCCGATACGAGACCGGCGCCTCCCCCCAGGCGGGATGAATGCGTGGCGTTCGCGGCAGGCTCTCAGCCGCGATCGAGCCGTCTACAGCTGCTCTCGGCTTCCCTGGATCGTTGCTTCGGGGGTCGACGGCCAGACAGATCATCCCCCGAGGGATGAGGGCCGGCCGTCCCCCGACTGCGATGTTGGACAGGTGTCGAGTAGTACGTCGACTCAGACGGTCGTGCGATTGGTTGACCCAGCTGGGACCGATCGGGCGGCGACTCCGCGCGAGGTCGCGAGTCATCTCGAATCAGGCGGCTTCTTCTGGCTTGACCTGGAATCGCCCGGCGACGATGAGCTGGCCGAGTTCTACGTGAGCCTGCAGCTACCTGCGAGCATCACGGGAACCGTCATGCAGTCCAGCCCGCGCTCGGCATTCGCGCTTCGCGCGCACTCGGCGCAGGCTGTGCTACCGGCTGCGGTCGACACCGAGGCGGCAGCGTGGCTCGAGGCGAGCTACGTCACCGTCGTATTGACCGAACGGTTCCTCTTCACCGTGCACGCTGCCCCCTGTGCGCCCCTGCAGCACGCTCGTGAGCACTATGTCGCGCTGGACGACGAGGACATCAAGGCGGATCAGGCCCGGACCCTCTTCCTTGTCCTCGACATCCTCCTGGACAGTTTCAGATCGCAGCTGCTCGCGCTCGACGACCGGCTGGGCGAGATCCAGCTGGGCATGCTCGACGGCGCCGCGCCAAAGGTGCACGACGAGCTCGTCCAGATTCTCGGCATCCTCACCGACGGGATCCAAGAGCTCGGATGGTATGTCCACGATCTTGACGCGATCGCCGAGTCCGTCGACCCGATGCCTGGGACGCGCAGCAGTACACAAGAGCATTCGGCTCGTCATCGCCAACGTGTCACGCGGTTGCGGGAGAACGGCAAGGAGATCCGCGAGGAGGCGAAGGACGCACTCCGGCAGTACTCGGGACTCGTCGCCGGCCGCCAGGCGCAGGTCCTTGGTTCGCTCACCATCGTCGCGACGGTCTTCCTGCCGCTGTCGTTCCTCACCGGCTACTTCGGCATGAACTTCCGGATCCTTACCGCCGATGTGCAAACCAAATTGTGGCAGTTCATCCTTTTGGGGCTGCTGCTGCCGATCGCGAGCGCCGTCCTGTCGCTGCTGCTCATCGACCGGTTGGAGCGGCGCTTCGGGATCGGGCGCATGGGCCGACGGCCGAGCTGAACGCGGCCATCACCGGTCAGGCTCCGACGTGATGAGGTGGACGTGCATGACCTCGAGCCGTAACGCCGCGAGCCGCTGCATCAGGCCGGCCAAGGCAGCCGGGTCGGGAAGCTCCGCACGTAAGGTCGTCGCACCCTCGCCTACAGAGACGTCGCAGTCATCGAACTGCGCTCGCAGACCCTCACCGGCTTCGCCGGCGAAGGTGATCTCGTAGATCGGGGTCACGGGACCGCGCTCTCACTCGAGGTTTCCGGCACCCACCCACTGTTCAGAAGTGTTCCGCGTTCGACATCACCCCTTTGTGGCTGATTCCGCAGAGGGCTGACCGCGCTTTAGCTACATCTAGCCGATGTCTGCCAGCCGACCCGAGCGCAAAATGGCGATGTCTCGGGCATCAACGCTGACATCTGTGGACGGGGTGATGTGCGGTGATCAGACAGTATGCTCACCTGACCCCAGACGCAGTCGTTGCGGCCGCCTCGCCGGGGCCAGGAGCAACGTCGAGTGGCATCCGCCCTGCTCAGTTTGCGTTGGCCAAGTTCCGGCCGACCACCTTGCCCTCAACGCTGGTGACGCGATCGTCCCTGCATGATCGGCTGACTGCGGGAATCAGCGATTCGTTGATCCTGGTCGTCGGCTCGGCCGGAGCTGGGAAGAGCGTCCTCCTCGCCAGCTGGGCGCAGACGAAGGGCGAAGGCCTCTCGTCGTGGTTGTCGTGCGACGAGACCGACGCGGACCCACACCGCTTCTGGGCCGGATTCGTTCAGTCGATTCGGACCGCTGTCCCGGCGTTTGGTACGACTGCGGCGGATCTGCTCCGATCCGGGCGATCCGACATGGCCGACGTCGTTGCCTCCATCGCGAACGATGCCAGGCGACTTCCGACCGGTTTCGCCGTCGTCGTCGACGACTTTCACGAGGCAGAGTCTGCGGTGGCCAGGGACATGGCAGATCTAATAGCGCTGTGGCCCGCCGGCGTCGCGCAGTTGGTCTTGTCCGGCCGGCGCGACCCCCAGGTCCGTCTGCAGAGGCTTCGGATAGCCGGTGACCTCTGCGAGCTCCGCGACCGCGACCTGAACTTCTCGTTCCGCGACAGCGGCGAACTTCTGACGCACTTCGGCGTCGAGCTTCCGCTGGCAGACCTGGCGTTGCTGCACCAGCGGACGGAGGGCTGGGCGGCTGCCTTGCAGATGTCGGCGCTTGCGCTCCGGGCCTGTCGTACCTCTTCAGAGGTGGCCCGTGCACTGGACCTGCGGAGCCTGGACATCTCCGAATACTTCGTCTCGGAGGTGCTTGCTGACCAGTTATCCGATCTGGCCAGCTTCATGCTCGAGACGTCTGTGCTTGGCGAGCTAACGACGGAAAGCTGCGCGGCAGTGACGATGAGGCAGGACGCGGGAGCGTTGCTGCGGGACATCGAGGCCGCTCATTTGTTCCTCATGCCGCTGGACGACGAGCGAACCAGGTTTCGATATCACCGCCTCGTGCGTGATGTGTTGCACGCTGAGCTGCGGCTGCGTGATCGCGCAAGGGAGCAGGTGCTTCAGCTGCGGGCGGCCAAGTGGTTTGAGTCGTCTGGGGATGCCCGTCGGGCGGCCCGCCACTTCCTCGCTGCTCGTCGCGCGGAGCGCGCCCTCACGCTGTTGCAGGCCGGGACGGCGACCGACTTTCTCCGCAATCCGCCGCCGGACCCACTCGACGACGGGCTCATCGACGCATCGCTCCTCGATGGTGCGCCCGATCGGCTCCTTGCGCTGGCCATCGACCTGCTGTTGTCCGGCGATGCGGTCCGTGGCGGTGAATACCTGGACCGGGTCATGCGGGCAGCGCCGACGGGGGATCGCAGTACGGAGGTACGGCTCGGCGTTGCCCGAGCGATGCACCACATGCTGACCGGCCGCGCGGACGAGGCGCTGGCCGAGGCACTCGCTGTCAGGAAGCATCGTGGAGACTCCGAAGCGGCCGATGAGTGGGATGGTGCACTCTGCCTGACGCTGTTGCGGGTCTACGCCTGGCTGGAGGACTACGAAGCCGTCGACCGCGAGGTCAGCGCGGCTTTGGCGATGCCTGACCTCCCTGAGTCCGTCAAGCGTGTGATGGTGCCCGGCCTTCTGGCGTGGGCGCAGGTGAGGGCGGGGCGCCTGGCCGAGGCGGCCGAGACGGCAGCCGATGCGGAGCTCGAGGCTCGACGGCTCGGAGTCTCCGATCACGTGATTGCGACCGACTACCTGCGTGCGATGGCTGGACTGGCCTGGGAGCGCGGCGATCTCGACCGGGCCGAGTATCTGACCGAGCAGGTGCTGTCCATCAGCAGACGGCGATCGCCCCTGCTGGAGTACGAGGCAACGCTCGACCGGGCCGTCATCATGTTGACCCGCGGGAAGATCCGCGAGGCACTGGCTGCCGTCGAGACCGCCCGCAAGATCCTGGCCGCGCCCGGACCAGCACTTCTGACACGGGCGGCAGAGATTGAGGCACTGGCACTGTTGGGACTCGGAGACCTGCACTCGTCGGCCGCATTGGCTGATCAGGTCGCGCCGACCGCCGGCAGTCTGCTGCTGGCCAAGGTTGCACTCGCGTCGGGCGACCACGAGACCGCCAGCCAGCACCTGCGCGATCTGCGGTCGAGTGAGTTGACTCCTCGGAGAGCCTTGATCCGTGAGCTGCTGCTCGCGGCAGCGTCCATCGAACGACACGATCCGGCGACCGAACGCACCGTCACCGTGGCGATCCAAGCCGCCCGACCTGGTGGCTTCTGCAACACCGTCGTCACGACGGCACCTCAGGTCACCAACTACCTCGTGGAGCATGCGACGCCGGTCAGGTCCGACCCGTACCGCGAGGCACTCGTCAGCGCGGCACTTGAGGCCCGGGCCACCGCCATGCAGTTCTCGCCGTCAGATCCCGGCGCCATGGAGCCGTTGACCAACGCCGAGCGACGCGTCCTGGACCTGCTGCCGACGAACACCCACCGAGAGATCGCGGCGATCCTCTACGTGTCTCCGCATACGGTCAAGTCGCACCTGCGGTCGATCTATCGCAAGCTCGGCGCAGAGTCTCGTGCCGAGGCTCTTCAGCGTGCAGTGGAGCTTCGTCTCCTCTGAACCGACCGACGGATTCATCCTGCGAGGGGGGAGGCGGGCGTACGCGGGTGTGGGCCAACGTGGGGAACGCATCCGCGAGCCATCGCTGCATTGCGCCCCAGCTTCGGTGGGCAGTCCGGTGGAGGGAGAACACCATGTTGCACGGGATGGCCGCCAACGGCGTCACGATCGGCGGCTTCGAGTGGACCGGTAGTTTCACCACGATCGACCTGATCGCTGCCACGACCAACGCGCTGAATGGCGCGCTGCTCGCCCGCCGGCCCGACCATTACCGCAACTTCACCGTCGTCGGGATTCTGCTGATGGCGCTGCTCGGCGGCATCGGCGGCGGGGTCACCCGCGACGTGATGCTGAACAAGATCCCGGGCTCGCTCACCAATCCCTCTTACATCCTGCTGTGCCTGGCGGCCGGCGTCGTCGGCTACCTGATCGCCTTTGCTTCCGGCCAGCTGTTCCGCGAAGGACTGTTCCAGTTCATGACCGCCTTCTCCCTGCCCTGGTATGCGATCGCCGGGGCGATGGCCGCCGAAGCCGCCGACTTTCCCATCCTGGGGGTGCTGACGATGGCCGTCATCGGCCCCACCGCGGGCCGCTACTACATCGACGTCACCTGCGGCGTGCCGCCCAAACAGTTCGTACGCGGCGAATGGTTCGTCTCGATCGCCGCGCTCACCGGTCTGGTTTGGCTGCTCTGTGACGCAGCAGGCCTCGGCTCCTGGCCGTCAGCCCTGATCTCCTTCGCCATCGGCTTCACCGTGCGCCTCCTCGCCCTGTACCGGGGCTGGGAAGAACCGCTCGCGAAAGAGCCCACGGGCGTCTATCGGCACTCCGACGGACGGCCGCTGCTGGGCCGCAAGCTCGCCGGCAAGTCCGAGCGCGAGATGAGGGATCTCGGGCTGGCCATCGACAAGCAGCCCACCGGATCCGGATCATGAGTCATCACCTCGTCGAGTCACGCCGGGAAGGTGTCGTGTCCGAGTTCCGTGGAATGGTCCGTGTGCCAGGCGGCCGGTTCAAGATGGGGTCCACAGAGTTCTATCCCGAGGAGCAGCCAGTCATCGAGGCGGAGGTCGACGACCTGTGGGTCGACGAGCACCCGGTGACCAATGCCGAGTTCAGGCGCTTCGTCAAGGCGACCGAGTGGGTGACGGTCGCCGAGCAGGACCCCTCACCGGAAGACTTCCCCGACGCCACGCCGGAGCAGCTCGTCCCGGGGTCCCAGGTCTTCACCCCGACATCCGAAGCCGTACCGCTGGACGACTGGCGCCGCTGGTGGCGCTGGCAGCCCGGCGCAAACTGGCGCCACCCGGAGGGCCCCGGGGCGACCCTCCACGGATTGGACCGGCACCCCGTCGTCCATATCGGGTGGGAGGACGCCAGCGCCTACGCCGAGTGGGCGGGCAAACGACTGCCCACCGAGGTGGAGTGGGAGTACGCGGCCCGCGGCGGACTCGAGCAGGCGACCTATCCGTGGGGTGACTCGTTCCTGCGTCGCGGGCGGGTCATGGCGAACACCTGGCAGGGCGAATTCCCCTACGAGCGGCTGCGACTGTTCAACGGAGCCGGCACCTCCCCGGTAGGCACCTTCGCAGCGAACGGATTCGGGCTGTTCGATGTGGCCGGCAACGTCTGGGAGTGGACCGCGTCGGATTGGACTCCGAACCACGAGTCAGAACCCGAGGCGCCCGTTGATCATGCCTGCTGCGGTCCGCACGTCTTGACGGAGGCCGACCGCAAGGTCATGAAGGGCGGCTCGCACGTCTGCGCTCCCAGCTACTGCCACCGCTACCGGCCAGCCGCCCGCCAGGGCCATGGCGTGCGGTCGTCGACGAACCACCTCGGCTTCCGTTGCGTCCGCGACGGATAGTACGTCGGGGCTAGTGTGTTGGGCGTGAGCCCAGGGGTCGCGAGTTCTGACGAGAAGGTGGACCGGAAGGCGCGGATTCTTGACGCGGCCCTCGACCTGTTGTCGCGACAGGGCATCTCGGGGGTCAGCATGCGCGCTGTGGCACGCGAGGCCGGGGTCGCGCTGGGGCTGGTCCACTACTACTTCGACGACAAGACCAGTCTGGTTCGGGCGGCGCTTCGCCGCATCGAAGAGCTCGATGTGGCGCTCGTCGAGGCTGACCCGTCGGTGTCACCGGACGAACAGCTTCGCGTCGCCCTGCATCGCATCGCCGATCCCGAGTTCCTCACGACGGAGTACCTCTCGCTCCGGCTCCAGCTCTGGGCGCTGGCGCAGGCTCATGAGGACTTCGCGCAGATCAACACGACGGCGCAGAAGCGCTACCGGGCCGGACTCTCCGCCCTGATCCGCGCTGCCAGGCCTGAGCTTTCGCGCCGTGAGTGCAATCAGCGAGCCGCCGACATCGACGTCGTGCAGAACGGCATCTGGCTCACGGCGCTGCTCGGCCTCGATCGGGCGTCGATCCGGCGAAGCGTGAGCAGATGCGAGGAGATCGCCCTCGCCGACTAGAGCGATGCCGGATCTGAACGAGCGTCCAGTCAAGTATTGAACGATCGTCCAATTCAGAGTACGGTCCGCGTATGACACGTGTCACGGTCGAGGATGTTCGGCGCGTGGCGTCGGGATATGACCCGGACCCGGCGCGTTCGATGTCGCTGCGGTCGGAGTCGTACACCGACCCCCGCTGGGCAGATGTCGACCTCAAGGCGATCTTCGCCCGCACCTGGCAGTGGATCTGCCATGTGGAGCAGCTCGGCGGCCCCGGCAGCTATGTCGCTGCCACGGTCGCCGAGATGCCGATCGTAGTCGTACGCGATCGCGCGGGCGAGCTGCGCGCGTTCTACAACGTGTGCAAGCACCGGGCGCACGAGCTCCTGTCGGGGCAGGGGATCACCCGCAACATCGTCTGTCCATATCACGCCTGGACGTACGACCTCACCGGCCGGTTGCAGGGGGCTCGCCGCGCCGACCGGATGGAGACCTTCGACAAGTCGCAGATCTGCCTCGACCAGATCCAGGTCGAGGAGTTCGGCGGGTTCGTCTACGTCAACCTCGACCCGACCGCCGCACCGTTGGGGGAGCAGGCATCCGATTTAGGCGCCGACATCGCCCGGTGGGCGCCGGACGTCGCGAGCCTGACCCATGCGAAGCGGCTGACCTATGACGTGAGGACTAACTGGAAGAACGTCATCGACAACTTCCTGGAGTGCTACCACTGCCACATCGCGCACAAGGAGTTCGTGGACCTGGTCGACATGGACACCTACGAGGTGAAGACCCACGGCATCTGGTCGAGTCACTTCGCTGCGGCCGGCCAGCACGAGAACTCGGCCTACGACGTTTCGCAGGCGTCGGTACGGCAGCATGCCGTGTGGTGGCTCTGGCCGAACACCTGCCTGCTGCGTTATCCCGGGCGCAGCAACTTCATGGTCTTCCAGGTGCTTCCCGCCGGCGCGGACCGGACACTGGAGACCTGGGACTTCTTCCTCGAGTCGACCGAGCTCAATGATGCCGAGCAACAGTCGGTTCGCTATGTCGACGAGGTGCTACAGCAGCAGGACATCAGCCTCGTCGAGAGCGTCCAGCGGGGGATGAACACTCCGGCCTTCGACAAGGGCCGGATCGTCTACGACCCCGCCGGCTCCGGATTGTCCGAGCACGGTGTGCACCATTTCCACGGCCTCGTGCTCGACGCCTACCGCGCATTCGTCGGCCTTGACGAGGACGCGCCCGAGCCTGACCGGGCGATCCCGGCCATGACCTCGTGAGGACGTGACATGTCGAAACCCGTCATCATCACCTGCGCCCCGACCGGCGGCATCCACACCCCGACGATGTCCCCGCACCTTCCGATCACGCCGGATGAGATCGCCCAGGGCTCGATCGAGGCTGCCGAGGCCGGCGCAGCCGTCATCCACCTCCATGCGCGGAATCCCGAGACCGGCCGGCCGGATCCTCGACCGGAGCTGTTTCAGCAGTTCATGCCCCAGATCGCCGGCGCCTGCGATGCCGTCATCAACGTCTCCACCGGCGGCGGACTCGGCATGACGCGCGAGGAGCGACTTCGGGCCGCTGTGACGACGTCCCCGGAGATGGCGTCGCTCAACGTCGGATCGTTGAACTTCGGGATCTTCCCGATGCTGGAGAAGTACTCCCAGTGGAAGCACGACTGGGAGCCGGAGTTCCTCGAGATGACCCGCGACTTCGTCTTCAAGAACACCTTCGCCGACCTCGAGTACATCGTGAAGGAGTTGGCCCACGGCCACGGGACCAGGTTCGAGTTCGAGTGCTACGACCTCGGCCATCTGTACAACCTGGCGTGGCTCATCGACCAGGGCTGGCTCGAGCCGCCGTACTTCGTGCAGATGGTCTTCGGGATCCTCGGCGGCGTCGGCGCCGACCTGGACAACCTGCAGCACATGCACACGATCGCCGAGAAGCTCTTCGGCGACAGCTACGAGTGGTCGGTGCTGGCCGCCGGTCGCCACCAGATGTCCTTCGCGACCGAAGCCGCCATGCTGGGCGGCAACCTCCGGGTCGGAATGGAGGACAGCCTCTACATCGGTCCGGGCGAGCTGACCCCGTCCAACGCCAGTCAGGTCAGGAAGATCCGCGGCATCGTGGAGTCCCTCGGCCACCAGATCGCCACCCCAGCCGAGGCCCGGCAACGACTCGCCCTCAAGGGAGCGGGGAATGTCGGCTTCTGACCGGGTCGAACCCTTGGCCGACAGCGTCACGCAGGTGGCGGCTCTCGGGGGCGGCGTCATCGGCCAGAGCTGGACCGCCCTCTTCCTGGCCGCCGGGAAGTCAGTCGCGGTCTTCGACCCGGACCCTGCCGTCGAGCAACGAGTCAGGACTGCCGTCCAGGCAGCCTGGCCCGCCATGACCAAGCTCGGACTGACCGACCGTGGCGACCCGAACCGACTCGTCTTTTGCGAGGACGCCCGTGCAGCGATCGAAGGAGCTCAGTTCGTCCAGGAGAGCATCCCGGAGCGGGTCGACCTGAAACATCAGCTCTACGCGACCATCGAGCCTGTCCTCGGTGAGACAACGGTCGTGGCATCGTCCGCCTCCGGCCTCACCCTGACCGAACTGCAAGCCGGCTGGCGACAGCCGGGCCGGTTCGTCCTGGGGCATCCGTTCAATCCCCCTCACCTGATCCCACTCGTCGAGGTCATGGGCAACGACCGCACCGACGCGGGTGTCGTCGACTGGACACGCAGGTTCTACGAGTCGGTTGGCAAGGTGACGATCGAAGTCAGGCGGGAAGTTCCGGGCCATGTGGCCAATCGTCTGCAGGCCGCGTTGTGGCGCGAGGCCATCCATCTGGTCAACGAGGGAGTGGCGACCGTGGAAGACGTCGACATCGCTGTGGCGTCGGGTCCCGGGCTGCGATGGGGCGCCATGGGACCGACCCTGCTCTTCCACCTCGGCGCCGGCGACGGTGGGCTGCGGGCCTTCGGCGAGCGGTACGCCGACAGCTTCAACCGCTGGTGGGACGACCTCGGCCGGCCGTACCTCGACCAGGAGACCATCGACCGACTCGTCCAAGGCCTGGCTCCTGTCACGGATAGCCGGTCGGTCGACGACCTGTCGGCCAGGCGCGACGAGCTCATCACCGCCTTCGTCGCAGCGACTCGCGTACGCGGCGGTTGAACCAGCAGCTGGTACCGCGCGTACTAGTCGTCGAAGATTCGTCGCTGCATCGCAGCTCCGAGTCGGCGAGGGTGAGGAGCGCGCTGTGATGACCAACGAAGCGTCTCGAGGTCAGCTTCTGGACAGGCCGTTCCACGCCACCACGCCTCCCCAGGCTCCAGCCTCGGTGGCAGATTGGAAAGCCTTGGCGAACGGCCTGTTGACCGAGGAAGCCTGCGCGTTCCAGCGCAACGTCGAGATCTCCGCCAGCTACGCATGGATCTACCGTCGGCTGCCGTCGGCCTTCAAGTGGGCTGCGATGGCCGCGATCGCGTCGAACCACGTGCGTCGCGTGTTCCTACCGCTCCGGCTCGACGCCGATGCCAGCGGGTATGTGAACCTTCCGCGCAGCCTGAGGCGCCACAAGCTGCTGCTGACCGAGGATGTCAACACCATTCGCGCGACGAACAACGCCATCTTCGACGACATCTTCTGGGTGCATCTCGCCTACGTGGCGGGTGAGGACGGAATGGCGAACCTGCGCTCCCTGCTGCACGGTGATGCGCACTACGCCCAGGTGCTCGACGCGTTCGAGACGATCGACAGGGGCCGCAACGTACTCGAAGACTCGATGAGCCTCGAGCATGAGCGGGCGGCGGCGACCGACGACATCTGGGACGGCAACATCGCCATCCTCGAACACGAGCAGCGGGCCCTCGTGCAACCCAACTTCGACCGGCTGTCCGGCGCCTTCGCCCGGATCGCCTCGATGGGCTCGGCCTCGACCTTCGACATTCGCGGGCTACGGCAGGGACTCGGCTACTTCACCTCGTTCTACCTGTACTCCCTGACCGGTGGCGTGCCTCGGGCGGCCGGCGCCAGGACCTGGCCGAGCATCACTCGCTTCGAGGATCGCTGGCCTTGGCTCTCGATGCACGTCGTACCGCGCTTCCGCCGGCTGGAAGCCAATCAACCCATGATCGAGGCGAGCATGCAGCGCATTCTCGACGAGGCGAACAAGCTCGCCGCCACGCCCTGCCGCCCACGCCCCTTTCCCAGCCCTCGCCGTCGGTCCTTACTCGCTGCGATGCCACGAACCAGTGGCGCGCCACTCGCCGCGCACTCGATCTGAGGCGACTACCGAAGCCGCTTCGTGGCCGTTGCGCCGCGCCCGTGCGGGAGGTGTCGTTCGCCTCTGTGGTGCCTATCCGAGTGCTCTGGTGGGTGTCGTGGAGCGGCGGACGCTGGGAGTAGGAACGAGGTACATAGGGGTCGTGATGAGGCGTTGGATGATCGCGGCGATCGGTGGGCTGGCACTGGTGTTGTCGGTGGCGGCCGCACAGCAGCTGGCCCGCTCGGACCGGCCACAGCTGCGGAGGTTCGGTGCCGAGATCGTAGCCACCCAGTCGGCCCAGATCGACCAGATGCGCGAATGGCTCGCCCGGTGGTATCCCGGCCGCTCGACCGACGTGGACTACCGGCCGATGATGCGCGACCTGTCGGGGTTGTCGGGCGATCGGCTTGACCGGACGTTCCTCGAGGACATGATTCGCCACCACATGGCCGCGGTCATGATGTCCCAGCAACTGCTGGTGCGCGGCCTGGCCGAGCATCGGGTGGTCAACGAGCTGGCCCGGTCGATCCGCGATGACCAGCACGCCGAGATCTTCCAGATGCAGCGCTGGCTGGCCGACTGGTTCGGCGTCCGCTGGGGCGGCATGGGTGCGGGGATGATGTGGTGACGGCCGTCGCCTGTCCTGAGCGACAGTGGCGGCCGACTCGACGGATGGAGTCGAACGCCTGTACCGCCGATGTCCGAGGCGACGTTCACTGGAGGTGACAGGGGAGTAGCCCCGTTGGCGAGGACTGGAGGAGCGCCATGCCAGCACCCATCGTCGTCGGCGTCGACGGCTCCGAGGCCAGCATCAGTGCTCTGCATTGGGCGGCCGACCGCGGAAACGAGCTTGGCTGGCCGGTACGGATCGTGTACGTGCTGGATGACGCGGCGCGCCGGACGCCGTACCTCAGTGCCAAGGTCGTCGACGAGGCGGCCAGGCGGGTCGTGGACGACGCCCGCGAGGTCGTAGCCGGCCGGGCCAGCTCGATCGCGATCGAGACCCTGGTCATCACCGCACCTCCGGTCGACGGTGTCCTGCGATCGGCTCGTGACGCGAGGCTGATCGTCCTCGGTCGTCGCGGCAGCGGCGCGTTCGGCCTGCTGCTGGGCTCGACGTCGTTCGCCGTCGCGAGTCGGTCGCGGGCTCCGGTCGTCGTCGTGCCGGCGACCGTACGCGCCGACTCCGACGGCCCGGTCGTGGTCGGCATCGACGGGTCGCCGCAGTGTCTGGATGCCCTCGCGTTCGGCTTCGACTTCGCCGACCGGGCAGGCAGCCCGCTGCACGTGATCCACGCCTGGGACATCCCCATCGTGTACGGCTGGGACGACGACCCCGCCAAGTACCAGCGCCTGAGTCGCCTCGAGAAGGAGGCCAGGCTGACCATCGCCGAGACGCTTGCTGGCTGGCGTGAGAAGTACCCGGACGTCGAGGTTCTGGAGAAGCCGGTACGCGGTCACCCCGTGGCCGCCCTCGTCGCAAGCACGCAGAACGCCGGCCTGCTGGTCGTCGGTGGAAGCGGTCACGGTGACCTGGGCAGCATTGGCCTGGGATCGGTCGCGCGTGGGGTGCTTGAGCACGCCCAGGGCCCGGTCGCCGTCGTGCACGCTCGGGAGCAGGCCGCCGGCTAGCTCCGGGGCCGCTCGAGCTCTCGGCTCACTACGACTCCACCATCCCGTCGGCAGTCGAGTGTCGTCCGGCCCGGCACTGCGTGGCCCGGCTAGAGTCGCCTCCGGTCTGTGCCCAGCCCACAGAAGGGGGTAGTGATGGAGGGACTTCGGAAGCCCGGACGTATCGCGGGGCTTTGGTTCATTGGCACCTTCGTTTTCTCGATTCCGGCTGTCCTGCTGTACGACCCGGTGCTGAATGACGCCGACTTCATCTTCGGTGGGGGTCTTGACGCTCGGATCTCCTTCGGCGCATTGCTCGAGATTCTCGTGGCGATCTGCAACATCGCCACCGCTGTTGTCTTCTTTCCGGTATTGAAGCGGGTCAACGAGACGGTGGCGCTGGGCTATGTCGCCCTGCGGATCGTGGAGTCGACGCTCATCGTCGTCGGCCTCATCAGCCTGATGTCGGTCGTGACCCTGCGGGACGACCTCGCCGGTACGGGCGCCGACGCTGCCTCGCTCTCTGTGGCCGGACACACGCTGGTCGCCTTGCACGACTGGACGTTCCTGCTCGGTCCGCAGTTCTGTGCCGGGTTCGGGAACGGGCTCCTCCTCGGCTACCTGCTCTACCGATCCGGCCTGGTGCCGCGTCGGATGGCGATGCTTGGACTGATCGGTGGGCCACTGGCGTTCGTCGGCGGGGTTTTCGTTCTCTTCGGCGCGTTCGACCAACCGAGCCCGGCCCTGTTCGCCTTCACGGTCATTGAGATCGCGTGGGAGGCGTCGCTGGCGATCTACCTCACCGTCAAGGGATACCGACCGTCGCCGCTGCTCGCCGAGGCAAGCGCCACCTAGGCCTCAGTCGGCGGGTTGATGCCGGACGCGTACGACCAGTTTGCCGGTGGCACGGTTGTGCTCCATGTCGTCGTGGGCCCGCGGCACCTGTTCCAGGCCGTCGTAGACGCGGTCGACAGGAAAGGCCAACTGGCCGGTCGCGACCGCGTCGAGGATCTCCTGGAAGTCCTCTCGGGGGAGGTCGGTGGCGTCGCCGAAGTAGCCCGCCAGTCGGACGCCTCTCGGCAGGTACTCGTTCGGCGAGAAGTCCCGCACCGTCCACTGGTTGGAGAGGCCGCCGCTGAAGCAGGCCGTGCCGTGCACGCGTACTGCGCGCAGTGTGTCGGGCAGGGTCGGTGTACCGACGAGATCGAGGGCGGCATCGACTCCGTCGGGATAGATCTCGCGCACGGCGGGCGCGACCCCGCCGGTGTCGAGCAGGGGGTGATCGACACCCTGCTCCTTCAGCCGCGGGAGGCGGTCGGACCGTCGGGTCGTGGACAACACCGTGGCGCCGCGCCAGCCGGCCAGCGCGGCGGCGGCCAGGCCCACCGAGGAGGTGCCGCCGCGGATCAGCACGGACTGACCGGGCTGAAGGTCGAGGCCGACGGTGAGCGAGCAGTACGCCGTCTGCACCATCTCCGGCAGCGCACCCAGCACCTCCCAGGGCAGGTCGGTGTCGACCGGGATGACCTGCAACAGCGGCACCGACGTGTACCCGGCATAGCCGCCGTCGTAGGTGCGGCCCATGTCGCCCATCATCGCGACGACCTGCTGCCCGGGAGCCAGCCCGCTGCCGGCCGGAGCCGCATCGACGGTGCCCACAGCCTCGATGCCTGGCACCCGGGGAAAGCTGACCCCCTCGCTCACGCCCAGCCGAAGCTTCAGTTCCGAGCGATTGAGCCCGAAAGCTTCGACGCGGATCCGTACCCAGTCGTCCCGCTCAGGCGGCAGCGGAAGCGTGGTCAGCTGCAGGTTGTCCACGGGTCCGGGGGCGGAGAGCCGGACGGCGCGCATCGTCGTGGGGGAGGACATCACGGGCCCGCCTACTTCCCAAGGGGTGACGGAGTCGGCCAGCGATGGTCAACGTGCGGCCACCGAGGCTGCATTCCCCGCCCTACCTCCACACGGCGATGCCGGGCCTGACCTGCGCGCCGTACCAGATGCTGCCGACCCGTAGATCGTGTGGCGTCGCGTCGCAGCGGGTAGACAACACGTTCTCTACACGTTGTAGATTTCAAGCGGATGGCGCGTCGATCCCTCCGTCGTGTCCGGCGCACCATTGGTCGGCGGGGACGCCGGCTCGGACGTCGTCGACATGCTCACCGCAGCCGGCCCAGGTGGTCTTGCCGCAGGTCCGGCAGCGGGTGGGTTGGCACATGAGGGTTCCTCGTCGGGTCGGTCAGGCGGGGGCGTCGCCGGCCTCGAGGGCGTCGGCGAACTCGCAGAAGGCGTCGTAGGCGCGGGCTCCGTAGATGGTGGCGGGCCCGCCGTTCATGAGGAAGGTGACGCCGATGGCCTCGGCGGCCTCTTGGCGGGTGGCACCGGCACGGGCAGCAGCCTGGCCGTGTGAGGCGACGCAGCCGTCGCAGCCCTGGACGACTCCGATGGCCATGGCCATCAGCTCCTTGGTCTTGCGATCGAGCGCGCCGTCGGCGAAGGCGGCCGTGGAGAGCTCGCGGAAGCCGTCGTAGACGTCCGGGATTGCCCGCCGTAGTTGACGGTGCAGCGGTGAGAGTTCGCGGAGCACCGCCTTGCCGTGTGTGGAGGCGTGGGCGGTGTCGGGGGCGGCGGTCATATTCGGGTCCTTTCGGGGTCAGCCGTGGGAGAAGGTGATGTTGGGCAGGATCCGGCGCAGCCACGCCGGAGTGGCCCAGGCGGCGCGACCGGCGACGCGGAGCATCACCGGCAGCAGGACGAGCCGGACGAGGAAGGCGTCGAGGAGGACGGCGATGCCGAGGATGACACCCATCTCCTTGGGCGGCAGCGGCCCGGACAGCGCGAAGGTGAGGAAGACGGCGACCATGACTCCGCCGGCGGCGAAGATGACCCGGCCGGAGTGAGCCACCGCGCCGACCATGGCCTCGCGGGTGTCGCCGGACTTCTCCCAATGCTCCTTGGCGGAGGCGAGCAGGAAGACGGTGTAGTCCATCGCGATGGCGAAGATCATCGCGAAGAAGAAGACCGGCGCCCACGCGTCGAGGTAACCCTGGGGCTCGAAA
>Ga0081455_10002072_pt1 | contig 23946 bp, 20 predicted proteins | sample TabmetS3T2R1_FD_70207 | JGI IMG/M metagenome (GOLD analysis project Ga0081455, IMG submission 70207) | Tabebuia heterophylla rhizosphere microbial communities from the University of Puerto Rico - S3T2R1 | ecosystem: Host-associated > Plants > Roots > Rhizosphere ...
CGATGGTCGTCGCCGACACGAGCGCGTCGATCGCGTCCTCTCGAAACTTCGTCTCGAGCTCCTCCTCGAGCTGCTCGCGCAGCTCGCGCTCGATGTCCTCGCGAAGGTCGGCCAGCGTGTCGAACTCCGAAGCCGCCTGCGCCAGCTCGTCGTCGAGCGGCGGCAACACCTTCTCGTTGACCTCGGTGACCGTGACGTCGACGGCCCCCTTTTGGTCCTCGGCAACGTCGAACTCGACCGCCTTGGTCTCGCCCGCCGACATGCCGACGAGGCCGGTCTCGATCTCGTCGAGCAGCCGGCCGCTCCCGAGCTCGACGACGTAGTCGCGCTGCACTCCGGCCTCGTCGCCGACGAGGTCGACGAGCACGGGGCCGCTGCCTTTGTACGGAACGCGTGTCAGTTTGATGCCGGCGCGGGTTTCCAGCAGGATCGCGGACAGGTCGGAGGCGCTGCCAACCCCGGTCGTTCCGCAATTGAGCTTTCCGGGATTCGTCTTCGCAAACGCGATCAGATCGCCGAGCGTCTTGAATGGGGAATTGGCATTGACCGCGAGGACCTCAGGCGCCTGCAGCACGCGCGCGATGTAGGTAAAGTCCTTCAGGATGTCATAGGGAACATCCTTGACCGCCGGCAGAATGGTTGCGCCATCGGCATTCGAGAGCATCAGCGTGTAGCCGTCGGGGTCGGCTTTCGCCACATAATCGGTTGCCATTGCGGCCGCGCCGCCGGGCTTGTTCAAGACGACGACGGCGACGCCCAATTCTTTGCCGAGCAGATCGGCAACCAGGCGGGCGCTGACGTCGGTGCCGCCGCCGGGGGCCGCGCCGACGACCAAGCGGATCGGCCTGTCCGGATAGGCGCTCTGGGCCAAGATCTCGGTTGGTACCAGTGCGAGCGCGCCAACGCTCGCGAGCAGCCTGCGCCTGGTGATCCGCATGGCATTTCTCCCCGGGTCGTTTTCTTTTTCTTCGTATTCATCGTATGCGACACGTGCTTTAAGGTCAACGGCGGCGAGCGGAAGCTGCTCGGCAAGGCGGCCGCCGGTCTGCCACGGGGTTTGGGGCATGCTGATCGGTCCGCAATGTTGACGGGAAGAGGAGACCTCTCATGACCGACGCACGCGATGGATCGGCTGGTCATCCCCGCGCCGCACTGCGAAACATTCGCGTGCGCGCGCTCGAAACCATTCCGCTGCGTGTTCCGTTTCGAGATCCGCAATACAAGATTGCAGTCGGCGGCCACCGGTCTCACCAGGAAATCTTGATTGTTCGTCTGCTTACCGATGATGGCGGAAGCGGCATCGGAGAAACCATGGCCTGGCGCCGGCAGGGCAGCGTGGAAACCATCGCGAGCCTGCGCGCCGCCATTCATGATTTGTTGTCGCCCTGCGTGATCGGACGGTCGCCGTTCGATATCGCGGCAATCATGCGCGACATGGACCGCGCCTTGGACAAGTCGCTCTATGCGAAAGCACCGATTTGCGACGCGCTTTACGACCTGCAAGGCAAGATGCTGTCGGTTCCGCTCTATGAGCTGTTCGGCGGAAAAGTGCGTGACAGGATCGGGGTCTGTGCGGTGCTGACCATCAAGGACGACTGGCGCGAAACCCTGGCCGGGGCGGAGCAATCTTACGATCGAGGCTTCAGGAGCTTCGCGATCAAGGTCGGCCCCGACTCGCCCAAAACCGATTTGCGCAACATCCGCGGAATTCGCGAGCGATTTCCCGATGCGATCATCCGGATCGATGCCAATGCCAGCATGACGTTTGACAACGCGCTATGGCTGCTGGCCCGCATTCAGGACTACGACATTGACGCGGCAGAACAGTTGCTGGCGATGTGGGACGTCGATGGGCTTGCCGAGCTTGCGCGGCGGTTTTCCATTCCGATCATGGTCGATGAGACCATCGCAACCGAGCATGATCTGCTGCACGTCATCCAGCGCCGCGCTGCGTCGGTGTTTCAGACGAAAATCGCAAAAAACGGCGGCATCTGGGGCTGCCGAAAATTATGGACCATCGGGGCCGCTGCCGGCATGCGGATCTATCCAGGCAATCACCCCTGCACCAGCGTTTCAACCGCAGCCGTCATGCATATGATAGCGGCCTGGCCCGGAGAGATTCTGGAGGGGCCATTCGCAGCCGGCATCACCGATGCTTTGGAACGCGATATCGTGCAGGTCCCCGTCGCGGTTCAGGGCCGATTCATTCACGTGCCGGAGGGCCCGGGACTGGGGCTGACGCTGGATGACTCGGCGGTCGAGTCGATGCGCCTCGCGGATTGAGCGGCCTGGTCAGCCGTTGCGCGGCGGCCATTCGGCCTGATGATGTCCGAGCGGGACGGCCGGTCTCGCCCAGCGCGCCGGCGTCGCCGACATCTCAATCACGGGCTTGAGATGTCGCAAGCGACCTTGCGGCCCCTCGCTTGTCATCGACCAGCCGTCGAGTTCGCTGTCGCTGAACTCGGACGGGACCTTCATGGCCGCCTTGCGATCGACCTCGCCGAGATCGACCATCCATTTCCCCACTCGCGCCAACGAGGTGCGAACCAGCCAGCTGCCGCCTTCGATCGCGCGGCGCTGGAGCGCAACCATGGCCCCGGCCGCCAGCAGATAGCCGGCGCAGTAGTCGATGGCCGCTGCGGGGTTGAATCGTGGCGGCGCATCGGCGCCGTTCATCACCTCCGATTGCCGCGCGGCCATTCCGGTCATGGCCTGGACGACGCTGTCATAGCCGCGTCGCGCTGCCCACGGACCGGTGTGGCCGAACGCGGACAGCGACACGCAGATCAATCCCGGCCGCAAGCTCGCGAGTTTTTCGGGCGAGAATCCAAATCGCGCCAGAGCGCCAGGCCGGTAGCTTTGCAGAAACACATCAGCATCCCGGACGAGGCCGTGGAGTCTTTCGTTGTCCGCTTGCTCTCTCAAGTCCAGATAGCTTGAAAGCTTGCCATGGCCGACATCGAATTCCTGGAAGCCGAAATCAGGAAGGTGGCGGGCCGAGATTTTAAGGACATCGGCCCCGTGCTCTGCGAGTGTTCGCGCGCAAGTCGGGCCGGCGATCAGGCGGGTGATGTCGATCACCCGCACGCCGGACAAGGGGCGGCTTCCGGTTCTCAGGGCTTCCGGCGGACTGTCGCCAATCCGCTCGATCTCGATCAGGGGTCGTTCGGCAACCGCTGCAGCTTGGGGATGGGCGCCCCATTCGGCGAACGAGCGAACCGCGCCGCCGGCGCCGCCGGCCGCGATCAGCTTGTTTTCGAACTCCAGCGCGGTCCAGCGCTCGAACGCTTTGGCGACCGCTTCTCTGTTTTCGTCGCTGCCGAGCACCGTCAGGGCAGCTGCCCGCTGCTGCGGGAAATTGGTGTGGATGTAGGCCCACCGCCGGTCCTTGGTGCGGTAGGTGCCCATGATCGCGTTGTATTTTTCGGGGACCGGCACGCCATTGAGCTTGAGGTAATTGCCGCTTCGCATCGCGGCGGCGGCTTGGCGAAGGTTGATGGCCAGTTTCTGCTGATGGCCGCTGCGAAGCCACCACAATTGGCTGGCCGCGAGACCGCTGGCGGCGATGGCGGCAGCGCCTGCCGTTCCAACACGAAAGATCGACGGGATGATCGGATCGGCATTGCCCTCGAAGGACACCGGGCCGAGCACATCGTTCGGCCATCCCGTGCTCGAGGCAATGGTCTGCAGGGCCGCTTCAGGAGACATCGTCAGAGATTCTTGCGCTCGCGGAGATGCAACGGCAATGATCAAAAATGCTCGAAAACGGCTTTGCCGGAGGTTTGCTTGTCGAATTCGGCGTAGGCGTCTTGCGCATCGTCCAACTTCCATCGATGCGTGAACTGCTTATCGACCGCGAGGCCACGATCCGCAACGAATTTGATGCATTCACCCATCACAATATTCGAAAATGTCCAGGATCCCAGGATCGTACGCTGCTTGGAGATCAGATCCTTCATGACCTCGATGGTGATGTCGCCACCGCTGCCGCACAGAGCGGTCTTGCCCCACTTTCGTGTGGAGCGGACCGCCGCCTGCCGAGCGGACGGCACGCCGGCGCAATCCATTGCAAGCGACACGCCCTTCCCATCCGTCAACTCCCGGATGGCTTCCACGGGATCCATTCGGTTCGAATCGATCACATGTGCTGCCCCGAATTCCGGGGCGCGCGCCAGGCGCTGCTGGGCGATATCGACCGCGATGACGCGGACACCCATGGCAGACGCAAACTGGACCGCCGATTGGCCGACAGGTCCCAGGCCGAACACCGCAAGCGTGTCGCGCGCGCTGATGTCGAGCCGCACCAAAGCGCCATAGGCCGTTCCCGTGCCGCAACCGATCGCGGCGCCGGCAGAGAAGCTGACTTCGTCGGGCAGATTGATGAGACAGCGCGCCGGCACTTTCATGTATTTGGCGTGGGCTCCATGCGCGGTCTGCCCAAACACGATGGGGCCTTCATCGCACAATTGCGTCCAGCCCGAGCGACAATGATCGCAGTAATGACAGCCGTCATAGTGATGGACGGCAACGCGGTCTCCCACTTTGAAGGCGCTGGTCCTCAATCCGGATCCCAGGGCGGCGATGACGCCGCAGGGTTCGTGGCCGCCAACGATCGGACCTTCAACCGCGCCATAGCCATACGCGGCCACGGCCGCGGCATGTCCGTCCCTGAAATATTTCAGGTCGGCGCCGCAAAAGCCGGACGCTTTGATTTCCAGAATGACGTCTTCGGAGTCCGGCGTGGGATCGGGAAACGAAATCAGCTCGACCTTGCGGTCGCCCTTGAAGATCATTCCACGCATCACGTCCTCCCGAACTCCCGCCACGAACGTATGCATCGTATACGCGAGCGGGCGCGAGTCAAGGCGCGGCGGGATGCCCGCGTCCTTCGCGCCGGCATGTTTTGAAAGGAGGTCAGCGTTTGCGCAGGTGCGCGCGCTTGACCGGAGCCGATTTCGGCTGCGCCTTCGCAGCAGCGGCCCTGCGTGGCGTCTCGCTCGATGGTGTCGATTCGGCGGGCTCGCCTCTGAACGCATGCCGGCGGACATCCAGCGCGCGCTGCACGTGTTCCTTGATCCGGCTTTCAGCCAATTGGGCGTCGCGATTCATCAGAGCTTCGGCAATCTGACGATGCTCGATATGCGACTCCGCGCCGCGCATATTGTCGATAATGGCCGGGATGCGATGACGTTCGAAGATGTCCTGAATGCTCAAGATCATCTGCAACAGCAGCTTGTTTCCGCTTGCTTCAGCGATCGTGTAGTGGAACTTGCTGTTCAGCTCGGCGACCTTCCTGTTGTCTTTGCGGACGATCGCGGCTTCCATGGCTTCAAGATGATCCTGAAGAATGGCGGCGGTGACGCGGTTCATTTTGCGGGCCGCGAGGTTCGCCGCGAGGCCCTCCAGCGCCGCGCGTAGCGCGTAAATTTCCTCGAGGTCGGGATTGGAAAACTGCACGAGAACGTAACCGCCCGACGGCGACAATTGCAGGATGTTTTCCGCGCTCAGGCGTTTCAGAGCTTCACGAACCGGCGTCCGGCCGACGTCGATTTGCCGCGCGAGCTCAGCCTCCCGAACCAGCTTGTGAGGTTCGATAGCGCCGCTCAAGATCATTCGCTTGATCTGCTGGTAAGCCCGATCGGCAAGAAGAGGCGGGGGACCCTGGTCGCTCATGCACAGCCCGATATCATTAACGTATACTAGGTATGACACAGCGGAAGCCGCGTTTCAAATCGGGTTTTCCAACTATCACAAGGACTTCGCCGCGCTGGGCAGAAGGCGCTTCCTTGGGGAGCCTAGGCCTTGTCCTTCACGCCGCGCCCCAAAATGCCATTCGGCTGGATCAACAGCACGAGAATCATGATGAAGAACGGATACACATCCTTGTATTCCGCCGACAGGTAGGCGGCGCCGAAAGTCTCCGCGAGGCCAATGAGGATACCGCCAAGGACCGCGCCGGGCAGGCTGCCCAGCCCGCCGACGACCGCCGATGCAAAAGCCTTGATGCCGATGACGTAGCCCATCTGGACCACGATGAAGTTGACCGACGACGCGAGCACGCCGGCCGCCGCCGCCAGGGCGCAGCCGACGCCGAAGATGATGGAAATGTAGAGGGGGACGTTGATCCCCATCAGCGATGAACTCGACTTGCTGTAAGCCACAGCGCGGACGGCGAGGCCGATGCGGGTGCCGTTCAGAAAAGCCGTCAGCACCCCGAAGATGACCGCCGCCATCGCGACGATCCACAGATAGCCGCGTGGTATCGAAATGCTGCCCGCCGTGAGCGCAGCGCCGAAATCCGTGGGCAAGGCCCGCGGCGCGGCGCCGAAAATGAGATACACGACATTCTGCATCACGATCGCAATCCCGAAACCGCAGATGATGATGCCCATTCCGTTCACCGTCAGTCCCCCACCGGCCGCCGTGAGCTTGCGGAAGAAAAGCCGCTCGACGATCACACCGATCAGCCCGGTGGCGACCATCGACACGATGATCGCCAGAGGAAACGGCACCCCGGATATCACGGCAACAAATCCGGTGTAGGCGCCGACCATGTAGAATTCAGGATGCGCGAAATTGATGATGTCGAGCCCCGAATAGACGAATGAGATGCCGAGCGCGAGCAGCGCATAGACGGCGCCGATCGAAATTCCAATCAGAAGCAGATCGATGAAGAACGACATGTTCGCCTCGAATGCGATGGAGCCCTTGTCCGGCGGCAATTGCTAAGCGCGAAAATCCGACAAGGTGCCTCCAAGATAGGACTCCCGGACACGCTGATCCGATATCAGGCGTCTGGACTCATCCTGCAGGTGAACGACGCCGTCGCGAATGACGTAGCCGTAGCTTGCAAGCAGCAAAGCCATGCGGACATTCTGCTCGACGATCAGAACCGTCAGCCCCTCACGGCTGATCCGGCTGATCGTTTTGAAGATGTCGAGCACGACGAGCGGCGCCAGAGCCGCGCTCGGTTCGTCGAGCAGCAGCATCCTGGGATTGGACATCAGCCCGCGTCCGATGCACAGCATCTGCCGTTGGCCGCCCGACAGATAGGCCGCATATTGCTTGCGAAATTCCTTGAGCGTCGGGAAAAAGGAATAGATCCTCTCGAGATTGTCGGCCTGCCGGCGGCCGGTCACGATGTGGGAACCGATCAGCAGGTTTTCTTCCACCGTCATTGATGGAAAGGCTTCCTTGCCCTGGGGCACCTGAACCAATCCGCGCCTGACGATCTTGTCCGGTCGCATCTGTGTGATGTCTTCGCCATCGAACAGGATCTGGCCGCTGCTGGCGTGAATCAGCCCAGAGATCGCCTTCAGCAATGTCGACTTGCCGGCGCCATTGCCGCCCAGCACGGCGACGATCGAGCCGCGCTCGACGTTCATGTCGATGCCATTGAGGATACGGATAGCGCCATAGGCCACCTTCACATCCTTCAACGCCAACATGGATGTCTCCGTCTGGCACCTTGCGTCATCGTTGCAGCTCGCGCCGGATTTCGTCGTCGTTCATCTGCTTGCCGAGATAGGCTTCGATGACGTCTGGATTATCCCGGACGTGATCGGGCGAGCCCTCCGCAATCTTCTGGCCATGGTCCAGCACGGTGACCTTCGAGCAGACATCCATGATCACCTTCAGGATGTGCTCGATGATGATCACGCTCAGCGCGTAGCGCTTCCGCAGCAGGACGACGGTTTCCATCAGCCGATCGACGTTCACGGGAGAGAGGCCCGCCGCGGGTTCGTCGAGCAGGATGATCTTCGGCTTCATCGCGACCGCTCGCCCGAGCGCGAGAAGCCGCCTTTGGCCGATCGACATATCGGACGCGGGCATGTCGGCGTAATCGGCGAGACCGACGAATTCCAGCAGTTCGTACATCTCCTGCTTCGCCAGCCGTTCGGCCCGGCGGGCCGGCGGAAGGTTCAAGGCGGCGGTCCAGGCGCCGCAATCGACGTGAAGGTGGTGACCGACGAGCATGTTTTCCATCACGGTCATGCCGCCGAAGATGCGCAGCATCTGGAACGTGCGCGACATTCCGCGTTTCGCGATTTCGTGGGCCGGCTTGCCGGTGATGTCGACGCCGTCGAAGACGATCGATCCGGCGTCGGGCCGATACACGCCGGAGAGGACGTTGAAGAAGGTCGTCTTGCCCGAGCCGTTCGGGCCGATGATGCCGTGAAGCTCGTCATGGTCCGTTTCGAAATCGATCGACGACAGCGCCCGGAAACCGCCGAAGCTTTTGGTGAGGCCCTTAACGCTCAGCAGCATGGGCTCTCTCGCGGCGGATGCGGGCGAAGTTTCGTTCGGCGACAAGCTGGCCGACCGCTCCGAAAATGCCCTTGGGCATGTAGGTCACCGAAACGGCGATCAACAGTCCGAAGATGATGTATTCGTAATTGTAGTAGTCACGCGATATGTCCTGAACGATGGTCACGATGATCGCACCGAGGACGCCGCCCCAGATACGGCCCAATCCGCCGATCACGATCATCAGCAAGAGCGCGACCATTTCGATGATCGTGAAGTTGTTGGGGTGAATATAACCGGGTGGCATATGGGCATAGAGGCTTCCGGCGCAGCCGGCATAGAGCGCGCTGATCAGGAAAGCGAGAAGCTTGTGGTAGCGCACGTTGATTCCGGCTGACGCCGCGGCCAGCGGATCTTCGCGGACGGCCATGAAGGCGCGGCCGATCTTCGAATTCAGAATCGTGAACGAAAGATAGACGCCCAAAACGGTGATGGGCATCAAGAGCCAGAAATATCGTGCGTCCGTATCCAGCCGGATTCCGAAAAAATTCGGCTCTGGAATTGCACCGATGCCGCCGGACGCGCCGAGATACTGCGTCGAGAGCAGGATCGTGCGAACCGCTTCCGCAAAACCCAGGGTCGCGAGCGCCAGATAAGCGCCTTCCAGGCGGATGGAGGGCACGCCCACGACAAGGCCAGCCGTTGCGGTCAGGACCATCGCACCCGGCAAAGCAAGCCAGAAGGGGACGCCGAAGTTCACGGTCAGCAGCGCGGACGAATATGCACCGATCGCGTAGAGCGCGATATGGCCGACCGTAACCTGGCCGGTGAAGCCCTTCACGATGTTCAGCCCCACCGCGAGAAGGATGTTCAGGCAGATCACATTGGCCAGATGAATTTGATACGCGTTGGTGGCGATGACCGGGATGAATGCCAGCGGAATTGCGCCAAGCACCCAGTACAGATCGGTTTTGGCGCAGTGCGGCGCGGGGAGGGTTTCCAGATTCGCCTCCGTCATGGCGTCCGCGCCTGAATGCGCCGAACCATCACCGGGACAATGCGGCGCCGGCACGGAAGCAACGCCGGCGCGATTCTTCGACGAGGACGGAAAGAGCGTAGACCGTTCAGACTGGCATTCACGGCGGTCCTCTCAAGAAAAGCCAGTATGATTTTGGGAAAAAGCTGTCCGGACGGTTTCGAGCCATCCGGACAGCATCGAGAGCTCGGACGGCTCTCTCAGAGGCCCTTGTCGGGCTCGTAGGTGACTTTCTTCAACACCTTCACCGCAAAGTCCGTGCCGCCCTTGGTGTATTCGAGAAGCATCGGCGTGCGATTTCCATCTCGGCACTGAGGGGTCGGATCGGCGCAGAAATTGATTGCGCCGCCAGCGACGCCATTGAAGTTCTTGATCGATGCCAGCGCGTCGCGAATGGCCGTGCGATCGGCTTCCAGGCTGTTATCGGTCAGTGTCAGCTTCGCGTTCTGAAGCGCCGTCTTCAGAATGTTCATGAGGTCGAAGGTGAGCATAAAGTCCGAATCCGGATGCGGCACCTTGTAGCGTTCGGTCGCCATCTTCACGAATTCCTGCACTTCCGGGCGTTGTTCGAACGCGGAGGTCGGGCAGACATGCACGACGCCGACGGCAAGATTGCCGGCAAGTTCCGGGAATTCGCTGGCGCAGGCCCATGCATTGGTGACGCGTGGAACGGTGGTCGGAATGCCGACTTCACCGGCCTGGACGATCATCTTCGCGAGCTCGGTGCCGTTGCCGGCCAGCGTGATGACGTCCGGATTGCTGGCTTTGATCTTCAACAAGAAGGACCGGTAGTCGACATCCTGTTCGCTCGCCTGTACCGAAAGGATCGGCTCAACCTTGTATGTCTCGAGCATGTAGTCTTTGACGTTCTTGGCGAATGACTGCGCCGCGGCGTCCGCGGTAATCAGATAGGCGACCTTCTTGCCGATGTTCTCACCGATATATTCGCCCATGACCGAACGATAGAAACGCTCTGAGGGCGTATCGCGGAAGATCCAGGCGCTGCCGCGCTTCGTGATGCCGTCGGCGCTGGAAGCCGGGCTGATCTGCGGGATTTTCGCCTTGTTGGTGATATCGACGATCGGCAGCGTGACCGCGCTGCAGTGCGAACCGATCAGCACATGCGCCTTGTACTCGTTGATGATCTTCAGCGCGTTCGAGACGCCGCGGTCGGACTTGCACTCATCATTCAGCAGCATGATTTCAATTTTCTTGCCGTTGATGCCGCCGGCCTTGTTGATCGCGTCGATCTGGTCCGTGAGCATCTTGCCGCTGGTCTGCCCTTGCGTGCTGACCATCTTCAGCGTGGCGCCCACCCGAATGACGCCGTCTTCCGCGGCGACAGGTTGAGGCATGAATCCCGCAAGCATCGCCGCGATCAAAGACAGCTTGAATCGTGTCATTGGCTGATCCTCCCTAGGTTTTTCTTAGTATGCAGCGTATACGATGACCGTGGGAAGTCAACGCGCGCCTCTCGGTGTCCTTCGCGGCAATGCGGAAGGCGCCGCAACCAGACATTCACCCGGTCTCGCACCCGGCCTCGCGAACCTTCGTAATCGGATGCTTGACAGCGCCACCAGCAGCGCCGAGTATATCGCGTATACGATAATAATAAGGGGTGGAAAGTGAACAGGATCAGAGGGATATCGCTTGGGCTTGTGGCGCTGTGCCTGGTCGGGACCGTCACCAACGCCCGCGCCGAGGACTACCCGGACAGGCCAGTGAAAATGATCGCGGCTTTCCCGCCGGGTGGGACCTCGGATTATATCGCGCGGATGCTGGCGCAGGCCGGGACACAGGTGTTCGGCAAATCCGTTGTCGTCGAGAACAAGGCCGGTGCCGGCGGCATGATCGGTCTTGACTATCTCAGCAAGACCAAGCCGGACGGCTATACGGTCGGCATCGCATCCGGCGCGCTCGCGATCTATCCCAGCATCAACAAGTCGATGCCGTTCGATCCCACGACGGATTTCGACTATTACGGGCTGATTGGCAGAGCGCCAAGCGTGCTGCTTGTGACCAATTCCCATCCTGCCAAGACGTTCGAGGAGTTTGTCGCCTATGCCAAGAGTCATCCGGGCCAGCCTTATGGCTCCGCTGGATCGGGCACCAACACGCAATTCACCGGCGAGTTGATCAATCTCGCCGCCGGGATCGAGATGAAGCACGTGCCCTATCGCGGCGGCGCGCCGCAACTGGCCGATCTGATGGCCGGCACCATCCCGATCGCGGTTGCTGGCATCACCACGGCCATGCCGTTCATCAAGTCCGGCATGATGCGGGCGATTGCGGTCAGCACCGCGGAGCGGTCGAAATCACTGCCCGATGTTCCGACGCTGCGCGAAAAGGGTTTGACCGAAATCGATACCGCTGAATGGTTCGCGCTTGTCGCGCCGCGCGGCACGCCCGATCAGGTCGGCAATCTCTGGAACAGCGTGATTGCGAAGATGGTGGCAGACCCGTCGCTCACCGAAAAGAATCCCGGGCTGGAGACCAAGACCAGCACGCGGGACGAACTCAAGCAGCTCGTCGCCAAAGAGGTTGAACTCTGGAAGGGAATTGCAAAGCGCGCGAATATCGAACAACAATGATGGCCGGTGCAGCGGGTCTATGTCCGTCGGTCCGTGCGATCGTCTCGCCGTCGTTGTTGGGCATCGTTTACTGAACGATTGTTCGATGAGCCGCTGGTCTGCCAGAGGCGCTATCTGAGACATGGTTTCTGTCGAACCGGCAGATGAATGGTGGTTGAAATGAACATTGCCGAGGACAGGCCCCGAGCCGCCGAACTCGTTGGAAACGCCGCGACGGAGGCCCGCAACCGGATCGTTGCCGTCGAGACGATTCCGCTGCACATCCCGTTGCGTGGCGCGTTCAAGATTTCAGTTGGCGGCGTTCGGCCGTTTCTCGAGGTCCTGCTGGTCAGGATACGGACGGCCGATGGTCTCGAAGGTATCGGCGAAACCCAGGCGTGGCGCCGGCTAGGAAGCGTGGAAACGCTCGCCAGTTTGACGGAGGCCATCAAGACTCATCTGGCGCCGCGGATCCTGGGACGCACGCCGTTCGATCTGCCTGCGATCGTGCGCGACATGAACATCGCGCTTGACCGCTCGCTCTACGCCAAGGCGCCCCTGCTCGATGCGCTCTATGATCTGCAAGGCAAGATCCTGGGTGTGCCGCTGTACCAGATCCTCGGCGGCAAAGCCCGCGACAAGGTCGGGGCCAGTGCGGTCGTCTTGATGAAGGACAAACTCGACGATACGCTGGAAGGCGCGCAGGCATTCTGGGACCGCGGCTTTCGTGCCTTCACTGTCAAGATCGGCGAAAACGCGGCCAATGATCATGTCAATGTCCGCGAAATCAGACGGCGTTTTCCTGACGTGCTGATCCGGGTCGATGCCAATGCGAGCATGTCCTTTGACGGCGCCCTGGCATTGCTGAAGAAGATCGAGCCCTACGACATCGAGTCGGCCGAGCAGATGATCGCGCCGTGGGATCTGGACGGGATGGCGGAGCTTTCCAGGCGCGTGACGATCCAGATGATGGCGGATGAATGCGTGGCGACCGAGCAGGAACTGCTTGAAGTCATCAAGCGCCGGGCCGCAACCGGCATTCAGACCAAGATCTCCAAGAATGGCGGCATCTGGTATTGCCGAAAGCTCTGGACGATCGCGGCTGCCGCCGACATGCGCATCTATCCCGGAAATCATCCGACCACGAGCATCGGGGCGGCGGCGGTGGCGCATCTCGCCGCGTCGTGGCCGGGCGATTTGGCCGACGGCCCGTTTGCGATGGGCATCTCCGGCAATCTGGAGCATGATGTGGTGACGGAGCCGCTGCGGTTCGATGGGCGGCTTGTTCCTGTTCCGACCGGGCCGGGCCTTGGCATGACCGTCGATGAATCCGCCGTCAGCGCCATGCGCGTTGATCGTTGAAGAAAAACCAGGAAGAACAGCCATGACTGAACGACAGGTCGTTATTCAAAACATCTCTGATGTGCCCTGGGACGAATTTCCAGGGCATTTCCGTGGGGCGCTGTCGAAGCCGCTGGTGAATGCCGATCGCCTGGGAGCCAAGTTCATCAGCCATACGATCTCGAGCTTTCTGCCCATGGCCTATTCCGAACGCCATGTGCATCCGAACAAAGAGCAGATTTTTCACGTCCTGGAGGGTGAGGGGCTGTTCGAATATGGCAATGAGAAGCGCGTGATCCGCAAACACGACGTCGTGTTCATCCCGCCCGGCGTCGAGCACGGCATCAGCAATATCGGTCTCGACAACCTCGTTTTCCTGGTGATTACCTCGCAGCCGCCGAGCGCGGGTTGAGGTCGTCGGATCATCGATCTGTCTTTGGTGATGCCCGACCCTCACTCGGTCGGCAGCACAGGGCGACAAGATCCTCGATGCGATCGAGATGTTCGAAGCGGTCGACCATGTCGATGATTTGCGACGCGCTGGCGGCGAGCTGGCTGCCTTCCAGATTGCGAGTGAACTTCCTGCGTACGTCTTCGGGGCCGAACGGCAATTCGGGGCTGCCGAGTTGAACCGGCTCGGTGCGGCTGAATTCGGTGCCGTCTTGCATCGTGATCACGAGCTTGCCGCCAAAGCGTTGCCTTGAGCTGAAGGCGGGATCGGCAACGTAGCTGGTTTTTCGCGCAACGCCGAGAATAGTGGGATTGGCGAGGGACGCGGCTTGATAGGAGTTGCCGTCGAGCGCGCCAAGGCAAAGCGTCTCCGCTATCGTGTATTGCAGGCACATCCGCGCGTCATTCCCGTCGGCGGGGGCCTGCCGTCGAGCTGCGGGCTCGCAAACCAGCGGGATCGCATAGGGCGGCACGTGGCAGACGACCGAGCGGATACCCTGGACGTTCATGAGATGCGCCGACCGCAGTCCGAGAGCGGCCTGGATGAAGGGATGAATCACGTGTCCGCATGGAAATGGCTTGAAGGACGACCGCCGCGTCTCCCACTCGCGACCATCCGGCGGGGCAAAAGCTTTCAGGCCGGACTCACCGACGTCGGCGACATGCGTCGGGAACAGACCTCTCTCGTCTTCAAGGATTCTCGCAGGACCATCAATCCCGCTTTCCGCAAGCAGAGCCGCCATCAAGCCGGCCTGTGCCGCGAATCCGGCATACATCAGACGCGATGCGGTTCCCTCCGTCTGGGCTTGGGTCAGTCCCGCCGCCTGGGCGCCGGCGATTCCAATCGCATGCGCGGTCTGCTCTGCCGACAAATGCAACACGCGTGATGCGGTGCAGGCCGCGCCGACCGTTCCGAGAATGCCGGTTGCGTGGAAGCCGCGGCGATGAAATGCGCCCGGCGCACACATCCCGAGCCGGCACATCAGCTCGCTGCCGCAGGCGACCGCCACGATGAGGTCCCTGGCCGCCGCTCTGGGCGCAAGCGCAAAGGCGGTCAGCACGGTCGGGCTGCTGAAGTGGAGCAGAGTCTCGGTGTGCGTGTCGTCGAAATCAAAGGCCGTCGCCAATGATCCGTTCACGAGTGCCGCCACCGGAGCGCTGACCTCGTCGCCAAATCCGATGAGTCGTGCCGGCCCGCCAGCCGACATCGCGAGCCCTGCCTCGCGAATGAGAACGCCGAACGACGACCGCGTGGCGGCGACGGTGTTGCCGATGACGTCCAGAATCCGAAGCTTCGTCGAAGCGACGATATCGGCGGGCAATTGTTCGAATGAAAACGATGCCAGCCAAGCTGAGGCTTGCAGCGAAAGGGAGGGAGACGAGTCGTTGCTGCTCACGGCGATGCTCTTGCGTTAGCGGTGGTCTGAACGGCGTAGCGAGCCGAGCGTCAGGCATCTTGGGCCGCCACCGCGCCGGCATAGCGCGGCGCGGTGGTTGTGTTGACCTTACAAAAGATTGCCGGCGAGCCATCCGCCGTCAATGGCGATCGGGCTGCCGGTGATTTCGGACGCCGAGTCCGAGCAGAGATAAGCGATCAGCTCACCGACATGCTCGGGAAGGACGAACCGTCGCGACGGTTGACGGTTGCCAAGAAACATTTTTGTGGCCTCGTCGCGTGTCTTGCCGGTCTTCTCCATGATCTCGACGATTTGCCATTCTGGCTGCTGCGTCAAAGTCGATCCGGGAGCGATGGCATTGCAGGTGATGCCATATTGCACGGTTTCCATTGCGATCGCGCGCGTCAGTCCGACGATGCCATGCTTGGTGGCGACATAATCGGAGCGGTTGTTCGTGCCCTGAAGCCCGAGATTGGACGCGATGTTGATAATGCGGCCCCAGTTGTTCTTTTTCATGTGCGGCAGCACGAGGCGCATCAGATGAAACGGCGCGCTAAGATTGACGGCGAGGGCGCGGTCCCATTGCTCCGGCGTCAGACTTTCGATCGGGCCGCGGTTTCTCGAAACCGCGTTGTTGACGAGGATGTCGATGCCGCCGAATTGCTTGCCGACGCTTGCCACCAAGGCCTCGATGCGGTCGAGCCGCGAAAGGTCGGCGCCGTCATAGATGACTTGAACGCCAAATTCGTCCGCGAGCTGTTTTCTGTTGGTTTCAATCGCTGCGGCATCGCCCAGCCCATGCAGCACGATGTTGCACTTGCGCTGGGCGAGGCATTTGGCTGTCGCGAAGCCGACGCCTCCGGTGGCGGAGCCGGTCACCAACGCGACTTTATTGGTAAGCATTCAACTGTCTCCCGATGATGTGCTGGTGTTGGGTTGTAATGGGATGGCGAAACGAGAAAACTCCGAAGGCGCGGCTGGTGACGCCCGATCGCACGGTCGGCTCGCCTGGTCGCGTGCGGCTCGCTTGCCGTTGACTTCGTTGTATACTCAGTATACCTTTCTGCTCGGAAGGGTCAAGTCATTGAAATACAAGGGCATCTAATGGCAAATAAAACCGCTCCACTGACGCACGCTGGAGTCAATCGGGCCCGCGTTGGGGCGGACATCATTGCCGACATTCTGGTCGCGAAGGACATCAAATACCTTTTCGGGCTTTGCGGCCACGGCATTCTGGGAATGCTGGATTCCTTCGTCGAGCACCGCGAGAAGATCGCGCCCATTTCCGTTCATCACGAGTCCGTCGCGCCGTTCATGGCCGACGTCTACTATCGCGTCTGCCACAAGCCGGCCGCGACCTTCACCTCCTGCGGGCCGGGTTCAGTCAATCTGCATGTCGGCGTCGCTTCGGCGCAAGCGGATGCGTCCGCGATGCTGGTCATCACCGGCAACGTCGCTACGCAGCAGTGGAACAAGGGGACTTTTCAGGAAAGCGCGCAATTCTACCAGGGCGACTTCATCACGTCCTTGCGTCCCTATGTGAAGCGCAGCTTTCAGCCGACCCGGGTCGACATGCTCGAGGCCACTTTCCACCAGGCTTTCACCGTCATGGAGAGCGGGCGGCCGGGGCCGGTCCATATCGATATCCCCCTGAACGTGTTTCAGGAGCTCGACGAGGCGGCGGCGGGCAGCTCGATTGCTGGGAGCCAGCAGCATCGTTCACGGCCTGCGGCCGAAGCGGCCGCGGTCAGGTCCGCGCTGCAAATGATCATGAAGGCGCAGCGGCCTCTGATCGTCGCCGGTCACGGCGTGCAGGCCGCCGATGCCGAAGCCGAGCTTCTGAAGCTCGCCGAGCAGCTGCAAATTCCGGTCGCGACCACGCCGATGGGCAAATCGGTGTTCGACTCCCTCCATCCGCTGTCGGCGGGTCCCAACGGACGCAACGGCAATTATCCCGCCAACGCGGCCAGTCGTAATGCCGATGTGATTCTGGCCTTGGGAACGCGTTTCGATGATCGTTCGTCGAGTGCCTGGATCGACGGCTATACCTATTCCATTCCCAAGACCGATCTGATCCATGTCGATTCCGATCCGGGGCAGATCGGCAAGAACTATCCGGCGACGCTTGGCATCGTGGCTGACGTCAAGGTCTTCATGACGCAGCTCCTGGAGCTCGCGAAATCCGAATTCAGGGGCAGCGAGCATCATGCCGCGTGGCGCACGCGTCTCGCCCACTGGAAGCAGCGCTGGAGCCAGCACATCGGCGTGAACAAATCTTCAGACGCGGTGCCGATCCGTCCGGAGCGCTTGATTCATGAATTGCGCCGCGCGATGCCGGTTGACGGCATTCTGGTGTCTGACGTCGGCCTCCACCACAACTGGCTGATTTCGGAGTTCGACACGCGGCAACCGCGCACCCTGCTGCACAGCTGGGGCTTCGGTTCGATGGGTTTTGGCGTGGCCGGAGTCCTCGGTGCAAAGCTTGCCGCGCCGGATCGCACTGTTGTCGCCATGTGCGGCGACGGCGGTTTCATGATGCTGCCGAGCGCCGTGGCAACCGCGGTCGAATACAACATCCCCGTCGTCTGGGTGATCTGGAACAACATCGGTTATGTGTCGATCCGCGATCAGCAGGTCGGCCATTTCGGCCAGGGCCGCGATATCACGACGAGCTTCCGCAAGGTCGCCGATGACAGTCTCTTCAGCGCTGATCTGGCCATGATGGCCCGCGCGATGGGCGCGCAAGGCGTTACCGTCGAACGACCGCAGGATCTCGCTGGGCAACTGCAGGCGGCGATCGCGAGCAACCGGCCGACGGTGTTGGACGTTCGTGTCGATCGGGAAGCGAAGCTGACGGCGACAGGGTCCTGGCAGCTTCCCCCCATGGCTCCCGCGCGTCCCACATTCGGTTGGCAGGAGGATGACCGGTGATGGTGCCGTCCGACCTTTGGCTTTTACGGCCGAAGGCGCCGAACTCGTCGCCGTCGCTCATACATCAGTCACGTCAATGATCGGTGCCGCGAACAATATTGGTCAGGTAGCGACGAAACCCATGCCGCAATCCATCAAATGCGTGATCATGCGCGGTGGCACCAGCAAGGCCGTTTTCCTCGATGACGAGGCCGTGCCGAAGGATGCCGCGCAACGCACCGCGATGATCCTCAGAATTTTCGGGTCGCCCGACAAACGCCAGATCGATGGTCTGGGCGGTGCCGATCCATTGACCAGCAAGCTTGCGATCATCGGCAAGCCGCCGAGAGGCTCGAACGACGTCGACGTGCTGTATACGTTCGGTCAGGTCGAGATCGATCATCCCGAGATCGATTATCTCAGTCTTTGCGGCAATATCAGCAGCGCGGTCGGGCCCTATGCCATCTATGAGGGCCTGGTCCCGCCGGTGGCGCCGATGACGCTGGTCAGGGTCTACAACACCAATCTCAAGCGGCATCTGCGTGTCGAGGTTCCGGTGCAGGACGGGTTGCCGGTCGAGGAGGGTGATTATGAGGTGCCCGGCGTGCCGGGGACCGGCGCACGTATCCAGGTCGACTTCGCCGATACCGCGGGTGCCGCGACCGGCAACCTGCTGCCCACCGGCAAACCGGTCGATCGCGTCGAGGTGCCTGGCGTCGGGCCGATCGACATGTCGCTCGTCGATATCGGCAACGCCCACGTCTTCATTCGTGCTGCTGACATTGGGCTGGGCGGCACGGAAACCGCCGCCGAGATCGATGGCAATCAGACGTTGCGGGACAAGCTTGAGAGCATCCGCGCCCATGCGGCGTTTCGGATGGGCATGATTTCCAAGCCCGAGGTTTCGAGGTCCGAATCCCCGGCGACGCCGATCCTCGGCATCGTGTCGCCGCCGCAGTCCTACAGCGTGGCTCTGAACGGCAAGACAGTGGACGCGAGCGAGACCGACCTGACAGCGCGCGTCATGTTCATGCAGCAGGCCCACAAGACCTACGCTGGCACGAGCACGGTGTGCACCGGTGTCGCACGAAAAATTCCGGGAACTCTGGTGGCCCAGTGCGCGCGTCCCGAAACCTTAGGCTCACCGCTGGTGCGTATCGGTCATCCCGGCGGGGTGATCACGACCGAAGTTTCGGTCGAACAACGTGACGGGTCGCTGCTGGTGACGCGAGCGACGCTCGGTCGCACGGCGCGGCGCATCATGCAGGGGCAGGTTTTTGTACCTTCGGCCACCGGTTCTCAACCCGGTCACTAAGAGCAATGTCGATGCGAAAGAAATTGCGAAAGCTGATTGCCAAGGGCGAGTTCTTCATCGCTCCCGGAGCCTATGATGCGCTCACGGCGCGCCTCGTCGAGCGTGCCGGATTTGACGTGGTCTACGCGACGGGAGCTGGCATCGCCAACAGCCAGCTGGCGATTCCCGACATCGGGCTCTGCACGATGAATGAAATTCTCGAGCAGGTGCGCAAGATGGTGTCGGCCGTCGAGATTCCCGTCGCCGCCGATATCGACACCGGCTTCGGCAACGCGGTCAACCTTTACCGGACGATCCGTGAGTTCGAGCGCGCCGGCGTTGCGGCCGTGCAGATTGAAGATCAGGTCAGTCCGAAACGGTGCGGACACTTTGACGGCAAGCAGATTGTGCCGTTCGACGAAGCGGTGGCGAAGATCCGGGCGGCAAAGGAGGCGCGCCAGGATCCCGACCTCGTGATCATCGCCCGAACCGATGCCATCGCGGTGGCCGGAATGGACGAGGCGATCCGCAGGGCCAAGGCCTTCCTGCAAAACGGGGCGGACATGTTGTTCGTCGAGGCGCCGAACTCGCGCGAAGAGCTTGCTTATGTGGCGCGGCATGTCAGCGGACCGAAAATCGCAAATATCGTCGAAGGCGGGCGCACGCCGGTCGTCAGCGCCGACGACCTGGCCGCGATGGGCTATTCGATGGCGCTCTATGCCAATCTTGTTCTGCGCTCGAGCGTGTTTGCGATCCAGCGCAATCTCGCTCACCTCAAGGAAAAGGGCGACACCCGGGGCCTGCTCGACAACATCATTACGATGGGAGATCGCGCGGAAGTCACGGACAAGGAATTCTACGACGATCTGGAATACCGCTTCGTGACAAACGTCAGTCCAGAGCGCGCCGACGCGACGTGATCGTCTGAACATCCGGGGATTGCCATGACCTCAACAGCTGCGGAGCAGCTTTCCGCTGCGTACATCGATCTGACCGCCAACAGTGTTCCACCGGCTCTCAAGCGCGACCTGGGGCAGCTCGCACTCGATTATTTCGGTGTCGCCATCGCCGGCAGCAAGACCGGCAGCGGTCGGATCGCCTGCGAGTATGTGTCCGATATCGGAGGCCGCGAGGACGCGCGCCTCGTTCGCGGGGGCGGGAAGGTCCCGGCAGCGTCGGCTGCCTTCGCCAATGCCGTGGCGTCGCACAGCATCGAGCTCGATGATGTCGACTCGCTCGCGTATTTTCACTTCAGCCCGCCGGTTTATTCGGCTGCGTTCGCCGTGGCCGAGAAGGTCAACGCGTCGGGCCCTGATTTCATGGCCGCAATCGCGGCGGGATGCGATATTTTTGCCCGGCTGAGCAACGCGCTCAATCCGTCGCATCGCAACCGCGGTTATCACACCACGGCCTCCTGCGGCGTGTTCGGCGCTGCGGTCGCCGCCGCGAAACTCTTGCGGCTGAACCACGAGCAGTTCGTGTCAGCGCTCGGATTGGCCGGATCGCAGGCGAGCGGGTTGATGGAGATGTATGGCCCCTCCATGCAGAAGCGCTTCAATCCCGGCCCGGCCGCCCGGAATGGCGTGATTGCGGCAGAGTTGGCCGGTCGGGGCTTCACCGGCGCCGCGACGATCTTTGACGGCGAGCGCGGCTTCTGCCGGGCGTTCAGCGATGCCTATGACGAACGCGAACTGCTCAATGGCCTTGGCACGGAATTTCCCGTTCACATCGAGTACAAGGCGCACTCCTGCGCCCGGCCGATCCATACTGCGATCGACTGCGCCTTGAACGTCCGTCCTTCGATCGACGGCAAGTTGGATGAGATTGTCGCCATCCGCATGCGCCGGCATCCCGATTGGGCGCATTATCACCTCAACGCGAATCCGAAGACCTATCACGAAGCGCAGGTCAGCCTGCCGTTCTCCGTCGCGATCGCGCTGAAGGACGGTGTTGCGCTGCCCAAGCAATATGCGAACGAGCGGTTGACCGACAAAGATCTCGTTCGGCTCTCCCGCCTGGTCGCGGTCGAGCCCGATCCGTCTCTGCTCCGCGGCATTTCCTGCACGATCGAAGTTCAGATGCGCGACGGCAAGACCTTCGAGTCGCAGGTTGACTATCCCCGCGGTTCAAGCGGCAACCCGGTGGACTACGCCGGCACCGAGAAGAAATTTCGAATGCTGACTCAGGATGTGATCAGCCGGTCGGCGGCGGACGCTCTTGTGAGGGATTGCCAGCACATCGAGACGCTGCCACACCCGGCCGTTCTGTTTGATCACGCGTGTTATGCGGCGTGATTGTTGGCGTTGTCGCATCCGTGACGCGCTCGTGCGCGTCCTGTCGCCGTCGCGTCAGAACAGAAAAACCCCTTTGCCGCTGGATTGCGCGTCAAACAGCCGATAGGCCTCGTCCGCTTGATCCAGCCGCCAGCGGTGGGTGAACAGGCTGTCCAGATTGAGGTTGCGCGCCACAACAAAGTCCGCGCACGCTTTCTGGCCGACCGTCGACATCGTGTAGGAGGTCATCACGGTGACCTGGCGATCAAGCAAGGCCTGGGTTTCAACGGTGACTTTTCCGCCGACCCCGACCATGCAGACCTTGCCCCAGACCGCGGTCGCGTTGAGGCCGGCTTGTCCGGCGGCGGGCGAGCCCGATGTTTCGACCACCATCTCGACGCCGCGTCCGCCGGTCAGCTCGCGCAAGGCTTGCGTGACATCGGCGGTTTTGGCGTTGATGCATTCGGCGGCGCCAAAGCGCTTCGCGAGGTCCAGGCGGTTGGCATCGAGATCGATGGCGATGACGCGTGAGCCGCGCGTCGATGCCAGCAGCGTGGCGGAGAGCCCGACCGGGCCCTGACCGAACACGGCGATGGTTTCATCGCCACGCGGCTGCAGGCGCTCGAGCGCGCCCCAGGCCGTGCCGGTGCCGCAGGCGATCGCCGCGCCGGCTTCGAAGCTCAAGGACTCGTCCAGCGGCACCAGGGTGTCGGCCGCGACTTTCATGTAAGGCGCATGAGCGCCATGGGCGTTGCTGCTGTAGGTGATCCGCGTCACGGGTTCGCAGAGCTGCGGCCAGCCCGTCCGGCAATGCCGGCATGTCGTGCAGCCATGGTAATGGTGCACCATGATGCGATCGCCGACCTTGGCGACGTTCGACGGGACGCCCGGCCCGACGGCGGCGACGATGCCGCAAGGCTCGTGCCCCCCGATCATCCGCCTGTCGTTTGGCCGCGATCGGTCTGAAGGCGCCCGATAGGGGTGCAGGTCGCTGCCGCACATGCCGGACGCCTTGATCTCAACGACGACGTCGCCGTGATCGGGAGTCGGGTCTTCGACATCGATGAAAGCCGTGCGCCGGTCTCCCGGAAAAATCAGTCCTTTCACGGCTTCTTCTCCTGCAAAAGGCGCCTCTTCTTCGGCAAGAGGCGCCTTGGTCACACGCGAGCTCTGTCAAAAATAATTGCGCGCTGCGTGCCTGGTGTCAACCAAGCGCACGGCGCACCCGCGTCGGCAGGCGATGCGGGCTCTCGACTCCTCTGTGATTGAACGCTCCGCGCAGATTACTGCGCGAGATTGAGGAGTCCGCCGGCGAAGCTGTGCCAGGCCGCACTCATGCTGATCGGCAGATTGAGCACCTTCAGACAGACCAGCGCGAGTCCGCCATAGACATAGACCGGGTGCGGCCGACCCCGCGCGCGCCAGTCGACAATGAGGGCGACGACGAGCAGGAGCGACGCCACCAGCGCAGGCGCGATCGTGACAGCGACCGGAGGCGGCCCGACCGCGCCGGGCGGGGCAAGGAAGGTCAGGAACCAGCGCGCGACAGCGGCATCCAGGATCGAGATCGCGGCGAGCAGCATCAGGCGTTTGTGCATCTCCGGCTGGCGGACCACTGCGACCGCCCAGGTGAACACGACGGCAAAGAACGCGATGCCGCTCAGCGGCACGATGGCAAAGGCAATGCCTTCGTCACGCTGCCCGATCGATGCGGAGAGCTTCATCACATTGATCGCGGCGAGCGTGCCGAAAATCGTCATCGCGGTCGCAAACGACACGCCGATCATGCCGGTGGCGCGGTGCCGGGCGATCCGCCCCGAAGCCGCGAGCCAGGTCTGGACCACGAAGAACAGCGTCCAGGCGAAGAACAGCAGGCCGTGAACATGCACGACCGGCCCCGCCTTGAACGCGCCGCGCGCCATCGGAACCCAGTAGGTCGGCGCAAAGCCGAGGAAGGCCACGGCCGCACAGGACAGCGCCATGTAGACGTAGAAATATTGCGAAACGGCGCGCGTGCCGGGACGCGCCACGATGTCGGCAGTTGTCATCGATTCCCCCTCGCAGCGAAGCAGCGGACAGTAGTCTACCGGAGCGGCAGAAGGTTCGCTACGGTTCCATCACGCGGCGTGCGTTCAATGGGTGAGCGCGAGGGGCGTTCCGCGCGCAAAGAAGAGCTGGATTGCTTCGGCGCCCACGCGCGCCTCGCAATGACATTTCATCTGTCGGTCATTCCGGGGCGCGTCGAAGATGCGAACCTCAGGCGCGGAACTTGCGCGCCGGGGAATCCCGAGATGATTACGCCGAGCATCGAGCGAAAAACAATTTCCAGATTCCGGGTTCGACCTTTCAGGTCGCCCCGGAATGACCGCGCCGGAGATTTCCACATTGATGTTGATAAGTGGAATTCGGCAATCATTTCAAACGCCTG
>Ga0081455_10002073_pt1 | contig 23921 bp, 19 predicted proteins | sample TabmetS3T2R1_FD_70207 | JGI IMG/M metagenome (GOLD analysis project Ga0081455, IMG submission 70207) | Tabebuia heterophylla rhizosphere microbial communities from the University of Puerto Rico - S3T2R1 | ecosystem: Host-associated > Plants > Roots > Rhizosphere ...
TCCAATGCCGGCGAGGCTATCGACATCTCGGCCAATGGTGAACGGGCAACGCTGTTTCGCAACGTCGGCGCCGTCACCATGGACCTCAACGGTGTCGAGCGCATCGAGCTCGCGGCCAAGGGCAGCGCCGACAACATCACGGTCAACGACCTCACCGGCACCGATGTGAAGCAGGTCGCCATAGATCTGACGGGTAACGGCGCGGGCGACGAGGCGGCCGACACCGTGACCGTCAATGGCACAGGGGGCAACGATCGGATCAGCGTCGCAAGCAGCGGCGCTTCGGTGGTCGTCAAAGGCCTGTCCGCGCAGGTGACGATCGACGGCGCCGAGGCCAGCAACGACTCCCTCGTCATCAACGGTCTCGGCGGCAACGACCGCATCGACGCCTCCGCGCTCGATGCCGGTCATATCAACCTCGTGATCGACGGTGGCGCCGGCAACGACACCATCACCGGCAGTCGCGGCAACGACATGCTGCTCGGCGGCGACGGCAATGACGTCGTCACGGGAGGCGCCGGCAATGACGTTGCCATGCTCGGCGCCGGCGACGACCGCTTCATCTGGAACCCGGGCGACGGCAGCGACGTGGTCCAAGGCCAGGACGGTGTCGATACGCTGGAGTTCAACGGCTCCTGCGCCAACGAGACGATTTCGGTGGCGGCGAACGGCGACCACGTGCTGCTGGCACGCGATGTCGGCGGCGTGACAATGGACATCAACGGCGTCGAGAACACCGTCATCGATGCCGGCGGCGGCGACGATACGATCAACGCATCGCAGCTTTCGCCCGGACTGACCCAGCTCACGGTCGACGGCGGCGACGGTAACGACAGGATCATCGGGAGCCGCGGCAACGACAGGCTGATCGGCGGCGACGGCAACGATGTCGTCACCGGAGGCATCGGCAGCGACGTGGCCTTGCTGGGTGCCGGCGACGACGCATTCATCTGGAATCCGGGCGACGGCAGCGATGTGGTCGAGGGCCAGTCCGGCTTCGACACGCTCGTATTCAACGGCTCCAACGTCGGCGAGAACATCGATATCTCGGTCAACGGGTCGCGGGCGCAGCTCACCCGTAACGTCGGCGCCGTCACCATGGACCTCAACGGGATCGAGCTCATCCAGCTCGACGCCCGGAACGGGGCCGACAACGTCACGGTCAACGATCTCAAAGGGACCAGCGTCAAGCAGGTCGAGATCTCGCTGTCCGTCATTGGCGCTGACGACGGTGCGACGGACAGCGTGACCGTCAATGCCAACAGCGGCAACAATCGCATCAGTGTCGCCAGCGACGGCGGATCGGTGGTCGTCAACGGGCTGTCGGCGCAGGTGACAATCGACGGCGAGCAGCCCGTCGACTCGCTCGTGGTCAATGCCCTCGGAGGCAACGACTCGATCGATGCGTCCGCGCTCAATGCCGGCCAGATCAGCCTCACGGCCGACGGCGGCGACGGCAACGACACCATTATCGGCAGCCGCGGCAATGACGCCCTGATCGGCGGTGCCGGCGACGACCGGATCATCTGGAACCCCGGCGACGGCAGTGACGTGGTCGAAGGACAGGCCGGCTTCGACACTCTCGACTTCCGCGGCTCCGACGCCGCCGAGAACTTCAGCATCTTGGCCAATGGCGATCGGGCGCGGCTTTTCCGCGACGTGGGCAGCGTCAGCATGGACCTCGACGGGATCGAGCGCATTGAGCTCGCAGTCGCGGGAGGTGCCGACACCGTGACGGTCAGCGACCTCACCGGCACCGACGTGACGCAGGTAGCGATCGACCTGGCGGCCGCGTGCAGGAGCGCCGGCGACGGCCAGCCCGATCAGGTCATCGTTGCCGCGACGGCGGGCAATGACGACATCACGATCCGTCGCGACGGCGGGGCGGTGATGGTGAGCGGGCTGAGCGAGACGGTCACGATCCAGCACGCCGATGCCGCACTCGATCAGCTCAGGGTCTTGGCCGGCGCCGGCGACGATAAGATCGATGCCAGCCGTCTTCCGTCCAACCAGATCAACCTGACGCTCGACGGCGGCGCCGGCAACGACGTGATTCTCGGAAGCCGCGGCAATGACACCGTCATCGGCGGCCAAGGCAACGATGTGGCATTTCTCGGCGATGGCAACGACCTCTTCATCTGGAACCCCGGCGATGGCAGCGACGTCGTCGATGGCCAGGGCGGGTTCGATACGCTCGACTTCCGCGGCTCCAACGCCGCCGAAACCATCGGCATCTCGGCCAACGGCGGCCATGCGCTGTTCACCCGCGATGTCGCCGCCATCACCATGGACCTCGACGGCATCGAGCGTATCCAGTTCCATGCCCTGGGCAGCGCCGACAACATCACGGTCAACGACCTCACCGGTACCGATGTGAAGCAGGTCGCCATCGACCTGATGGGCAACAACGGCGGGGGCGACGGCGCAGCGGACACGGTGATCGTCAATGCCACCAGCGGCAACGATCACATCACGGTCGCGAGCAGCGGCGCGTCGGTGGTCGTCAGCGGGCTGTCCGCGCAGGTGACGATCGATGGCGCCGAAGCCGCCAACGATACCCTCGTCATCCATGGTCTCGGCGGCAACGACTCGATCGACGCGTCAGGCCTCAGTGCCGGCCTGATCAAGCTGACGATCGACGGCGGCGCCGGCAGTGACCAGATCATCGGGAGCCATGGCAACGACACCGTCATCGGCGGCAGCGGCAACGACGTTGCGCTCCTCGGTGACGGCGATGACTCCTTCATCTGGAATCCGGGCGACGGCAGTGACAGCGTCGAAGGCCAGGGCGGGTTCGACGCGCTGCTGTTCAACGGGTCGGACGTGAACGAGAACGTCACCATCTCGGCGAACGGCGGACGGGCCATGCTGGTCCGCGATGTCGCCAGTGTCACCATGGATACGCACGGCGTCGAAGCCATGGATTTTCACGCGCTCGGCGGGGCCGACACCGTCACGGTCAACGACATGACCGGCACCGACGTCCAACAGGTCCATGTCGACCTGGCGGCGAGCCTCGGCGGCACCACCGGTGACGGTCAGAACGACACGGTCGTGATCAACGGCACCAGCGGCAACGATGCCATCAAGCTGTCGATGGTGAACGGCGCACTGGTGATCGAGGGCCTCGCCAGCAAGGTCGTGATCGATCACTTCGATCTCAATGACACCATCCGCATCGCCGGACTGGGCGGCGACGACGCGATCGATGCGTCGGGCCTCGGCAGCGACGCTCCCAAGCTCGTTATCGACGGCGGCGATGGTGACGACGTCCTGGTCGGCGGAGCGGGCAATGACACGATCCTCGGCGGTGCCGGCGACGACGTGCTGATCGGCGGACCCGGCATCGACACGCTCGATGGCGGACCCGGAGACAACGTCGTCATCCAAAGTGCCGTGCAGCAGTTCCCGTCCAACCTCCGGAGCGACCCTGACTCCGGAGGCCAGATCCAAAGTGTCGCACAGCAGTTCGCGTCCAGCTTGCGGGGCGACCCCGACGACGGGGGTGAGATCCAGAAGGCCGCGCAGGCGTCTGTGCCGAGCTTAAGGGGCGATCCCGACGACGGAGGTCAAATCCACAGTGCCGCGCACGCGGTTGCGGGCGAGCACAATGTCACGGCGGCGGCGTGGGTCGATCATGCTGCGGTGATCAACCACGACTTCTTTATCGTTTAAGCAAGCTCCGATGGCCGACCGTGGCGGGCAACGGCAAGCTGTCGCCCGCCCGCGCAATGGCTTGGGGTGCGGCGCGGGACCAGCGTCCTCAGTCCAGCGCCGGAATCCGGGCATCCTTGACGGCCTTGGCAAATTTCGCGAGATCGGCCTTGAACCGCTCGTCGAACTCCTTGGGCGTGCTGCCGACCGCCTCGTTGCCGGTGATGCGCAGCCGTTCCAGCACGTCGGGCGCGGACAACGCCGTCCTGGCGGCCTGCTGCAGGGTTGCGACGATCTCGCGCGGCGTGTTGGCGGGCACGAACCAGCCCTGCCAGCTCGACGATTCGAAGCCGGCGAGGCCTCCCTCCGCCACCGTCGGCACGTCGGGCAGCGCGGCCGAGCGCTGGGCGCCGGCGACCGCGAGCGCGCGCACCGATCCGGCCGCGACATGCGGCAAGGTCGTCGCCATGGGCGTGATCGCCACCTGGATCTCGCCGGTGATGAGGGCGGGGAAGATCGCCGCATCGCCCTTGTAAGGAACCGCCTGGATATCGACACCCGCCATGGTCTTGAACATCTCCATGGTCAAATGCAGTGGGTTGCCCGCGCCGGTCATGCCGTAGTTGAGGCTGCCGGGCTTGGCCTTCGCCAGCGCGATGAGTTCGGCGACCGAGGTCGCCGACAGCTTCGGGCTCGCCGCCAGCACGAGCTGGGAGGCGACGAGCTGCGTCACCGGAATGAAATCTCTCACCACGTCGAACGGCAGCGCGCGGTAGATGGCCGGGCTGATCGCCTGGCCGTTGGTGTTCTGCAGGATGGTGTAGCCGTCGGCCGGCGACTTGGCGACGGCGTCGGCCGCGACGTTGCCGCCGGCGCCCGGGCGGTTCTCCACGATCACCGGCTGACCGAGGGTCTCGGAGACCTTCGCGCCGATCATGCGCGCCATCGTGTCGACGGCGCCGCCGGCCACGAACGGGACAACGATGCGGATCAGCTTGCTCGGATAGGTCTGAGCAAAGGTACCGCCCGCTGGAAGCGCGAACGCGGCGAGCGCGATCGCGACTGCAAGGCACAGCCGTTTCATGGCATATCCTCCCAGGCATGCGCCGCACGGCAACGCATGTCGGGCTCAGTCTAGCCGATTTGATTGCCCGAGTTGATCAAAGCGTGTCCCGTTGAAATGGCTTCGAAGCGAGCCGCAAACTCGGTCTGCTCCCTCCCCTTGTTGGGGAGGCGTGCGACATCGACAATGGCGCCCTGCCGATCCGCGCCCCCGCCCGCGCGCCGGGCGCCACGCTGAAGGTCGGCGAGACCGTCGAATACGCGCTTGGCGAACGACGGCGTGGCCACCTCGTGCCTGCCTCAGGCGAGGTCGAGGTCAACGGCGCACGCGAATCGAGAGCGAGGTTCGCTACGCCAACATCACGATCATCGAGGGTCACGACGCCAGTCAATATGGCATCGGCATAGCGTCGGCACGGGTTGCCGAGATGGTATTGCGCGACGAGCACGCGGCAATTGCGATCGGCAGCTACCACCCCGCATTTGGCGTCACGCTGTCGCTGCCAACTCTCGTCGGTCGCACCGGCGCGGCAGCGGTGTTGCAGCCCGTACTCTCGCCGGACGAGCGGATCGCGCTGAAAAAAGCGCGGAGATCTCGAGGACCGCTCGCTAGATCGATCACGAAATGGGCGAAGCGGAAAGCTAACCCGGCCCCTTTGTTAAAGCGTAGCGACGCGAACAGCGAATAATCAGTCTATAAACGGTCGCATTATACCGTTTAGGGGCAATCTACAGGAAATCTCCAGAGAGATTACAGACGGGCTGAAAGCCTAACCGCGCGTCTGCGGGTAAGCAACGTCATGACATGGTTGAACGAGCCCGACAGGCCGTCCGGGTGTTCTACCACGGCTGCGCGATGGAGAGGATCATGAGCACGATTTCCAGCTCGCCGGCGCCGCAAGGCATAACATCGCAATCATTGATGGGTGGTGTGGTGGCCAGCGTGAAGTGCTGGTGGGTGGCCTGCAGGACTTGGCGCATCGAGCAGGCTGCGATCGACCGGATGTGCTCGATGAGCGACCACGCGCTCAAGGATATTGGGCTCACTCGCTCGGGAATTCCGGACGCCGTGAAGGATGAACGGGCGATTGATCGCACGTTCACCCGTTATTACTGAGCAGCTGAGGTTATAACTTCTTGCTATCCACCCGACGTGTAACGGGCTGCTGAGCCTTGTCATAAGTAATCGCCCATAAAGTAATCGAGTATCATTTATAAGTAATAGCCCATAAAGTAATCGAGTATCAAACCAGGAAAACGCTCTCAATGTGATTTACCTCACACTTCGATCTTTGAATTAGGTGTCTGATACTTGGAAGGCGCAAGTGGCTCTTACGCAAAAGCTCCAATTTCGGCCGCGTACGATGGCAGCCGGGGTTGGCACATCAATGAAGCTGCCATCCGATCCCTGAGCGTGAAGTCGAAGCGATTGCTGTTCACGTTGAGAAGGAGATTTACGTGCCTGCCTATCTGCATCCAGGTGTGTATCTAGAGGAGATCGGGAGTGGTGCAAGGCCGGTCGATGCCGTCGCGACTTCCGTGACGGTGTTCGTAGGCGAGGCCACTCGCGGCCCGATCGCTACTCCGACGCTGGTTCATAGCCAGGACGACTACGAAGCCGTCTTCGGTCCACTTGCCAGCGCGACCGACACGATGGGACTTGCCGCCGGGGCGTTCTATCGCAACGGTGGCAAGGACGCGTACTTTGTACGCGTCGCCGATCCGACCGCAGCGAACACCAAGGCCGCCGCGCTCGATCTCGATGGCGAGACCGCGACCAAGGTGGTGACGGTCCTGGCGTCGAGCGAGGGCGCCTGGGGAAATGCCATCTTTGTTCGGGTCAGAAAGCCCGCGGCAACCGATACCAGCTTCGCGCTCGATGTCGGCCGCACGGTGAAGCGCAATGGAGTGGACGTGTTCGTCGTCGACGAGGCGTTCCCCGGCCTCAACCTGACTGCCGGCGATGCCCGGTTCGCGCCCAGCGTGGTGAACACGTCGTCGCGGCTGGTCCGGTTGAAGCTCAACAGCGCGACTGGCGGGCTGCCCAAGGCGTTCCCGACCGGCAACGTCGACGCGACTGCGCTGACCGGTGGCGCGGCCGGCGCAGCGAACCAGCTCGCCTACCGCGCGGCTTTCGCCAAGCTCGAGAAGGTGCGCGACATCAGCATCATCGTGCTGCCGGGCAGCGCTATGGCGGCCAACGGCTCCGGCAACATCGCGGTCGCGGAAGCGCTCAGCCACTGCAACAAGGTCGGCAACCGGATGGTGATCGTCGATCCGCCGTCCGGAACCGAATTGACCAACGCCGCGGCAGTCGGTGCGCTCAGCCTTCCAACCTCGAACTATTCAGCGCTGTACTATCCGTGGCTCACAATTCCGAACCCATTCTATAATCCGGATTCGAATCCCGCTGCTCCACGAACACTGACGATGGCGCCCTCGGCGTTCGCCGCGGCGCTGTGGTCGCGCACCGATGGCCGGCGCGGTGTGTGGAAGGCGCCGGCCGGGGTCGAGGCCCAGCTGAACGGCGTGGCGGGACTGGAGTTCGAGGTCGGCGATGGCGACCAGGACCAGCTCAATCCGCTCGGGGTCAACTGCGTACGCAAGCTGCCGAGCTTTGGCGCGGTGATCTGGGGCGCACGCACGCTGGCGACCAACGCCGATCCGCCGTGGCGCTACATCCCGGTGCGCCGCACCGCGATCATGATCGAGCAGAGCATCTACAACGGAATTCAGTGGGCGGTATTCGAGCCCAACGATCACCGTCTGTGGTCCTCGCTTCGGGTCAACGTCGGCGCATTCATGGACGGCCTGTTCCGCGCCGGCGCGTTCCAGGGCGAGACGGCCAGCGACGCCTACTTCGTGCGTTGTGCGCTCGGCGATACCATGACGCAAGATGACATCGATCGAGGACAGGTAATTGTCATCGTCGGGTTCGCCCCGCTCAAGCCGGCTGAATTCGTCATCGTGCGTATCCAGCAAAAGACTCAGCAGTAAGGGAGATATCCGTGCCGGCACCCTTATTTCCCGCAAATGCGCATCGTTTCGACCCCTACAGGACGTACAAGTTCCAGGTCCTGATCGACGGACAGCCGGTCGCAGGTCTCAAGAAGATGGGCGCGCTCAAGAAGAAGACCGAGCCCATCAAGTGGCGCGCCGCAGGCGATCCGTCGCACGAGCGGGTCTTGCCCGGGGGCACCAGCTACGAGCCGATCGTGCTCGAGCAAGGGCTGACCCAGGACCCGGTGTTCGAGGCCTGGGCGAATCTGGTGAACAATATCGACGGCGACGCGGCGATGTCGCTCAAGAACTTCCGCAAGAACATCGTCCTCAACGTGCTCAACATGCAGGGCCAGGTCGCGATCTCCTACAAGATCTTCCGTGCCTGGGTGTCGGACTACCAGGCCGTGCCCGAGCTCGACGCTCACACGATGAACGCTGTGGGCATCCAGTCGATCACGCTCCAGCACGAGGGCTGGGAGCGCGACACGTCTGTTCCAGAGCCCGTGGAGACCTGATGCTGTTGCCCGGCGGTCTCTTGCGCCACGGGGAGCTGAGGCGGCGGGTGCGGTTGCGCGAGCCCGACGGGTTTCTCGAGCTGCTGATCGCCGAGGCGCCTCGGGGCACGGGTTCGTTCCATGACGGTGTGAGCCGGGTGCTCGAGGCGCTGGTTGATGACGTCGAGGGCGAGTCGTTCGGGTACGAGGCGGCGGGAGATTTGTGCGTCGCCGACCGCCAGTTCCTTATGCATCGCGCGACGACTGTACTGGGCATGGCGCATTACTGGATCTCGACATCATGTGTCGACTGCAGCACGACATTCGAAGTCGAGGTCGACTTCGACGTGCTTCCGGTCGGCGAGGCCGGGCCGGGATTTCCGTTCGTCACGGTCGATATCGAGGCAGGTCCCCTCGAGCTCCGGGTCCCGACCGGGTCGGACGAGGTCGCGATCGGTACCGTTGGCGACGGTGCGGAGGCCGAGCGCGCGCTCCTGCGGCGCTGCGTCGTGCGCGGTGAGCTCCCCGAGGTGCTGCCGGCCGGCGACCTGGCGCGGATCGAGGCGGCGCTGGACGAGGTATCGCCGTGGGTCGTGACCGAGCTCGCGGGGTCGTGCCCCGCATGCGGCGCAACCCATCCGGTGGCGCTGGATCCCTACGTAGTCATGCGCCGGTCGACGAGCGAGCTCTACGACGAGGTGCACACGCTCGCCTGGCACTATCACTGGAGCGAGGCCGAGATCCTCGCGCTGCCCCGGGTGCGGCGACAGCTCTACCTGTCGCGCGTCGATCGCGCTCGCGGAATGACCAGATAGGGTTGCGATGGGATTTCTGTCGCGAATCGTGGCCGATGCCAGAGCGCATGCGCCGATGGTGAGCGCGACAGCGCCCGCCGTCGAGCGCGCGCAAGCGGCAGCCGAGAGCTGGGAGGTCGCGGAGGCCGGATCACCACTATCGCCGCCATCGCCATCGGGTGTCGAGCTCGCCGCGACACCACCGGCCGCACCGCCGATGGCAGCCGCGCCTCGAAGCGCACTCCACGGCGCCCCGGGCCACAACGACCGCAACGCCGGACCGGATCCAGCGGCGCGCGTCGCGGGGGATCGGCCCCGCCTACCGGTGGCCCCATCGACGAGCTCGCCGGCATTGCCTGCGGCCGACCGCGGAGCGGTGACCGCGTCTGGCGCCCCGTTCACACCGCAACCGCTCGCGAGTCCACGCGGGCCAGTCAGCGCGGAGCCAGCGCGCTCCCGCATCGACGAGGCCGCTTCGCGCCAAGGCAGCGCGGACTCCCGCCCCGCCGGCTCACCGGAACACACCTACGCGCGCGTTGATCAGCGGCCGGCCGCGCAAGCGACCGACGACTTCGGCGGCGCGGCGCGCGAAGCGCCGATCGCGCAGATCGAGACCGCAGGGCCGCCAGTCGGACGCACCGAGCCGGCGTCCCCGCAGCCAAGCCGCGCTGCCGCGCCCACGGCCACGCTGCTGGAGGCGATGCCGCCCACCGAGTCGCGCGCCACGCCCGCCGCGCGGAACAACTCACTCGTCCCCGCGCCACGTGTCGAGATTTCGCCGAGCGCACGCGCCATCGAGCCACGCCGCCCCGAGCGGCCGAGCCCGACACCCGAGCCGCTCGCCGCGCCCCGGGTCCACATCGGACGGCTCGAGGTGATCGTCGCTGCGCCCTCGCAACCGCCTGCTCGCCCGGCGCAGCGCAGCTCGGCGGACATCGCGAGTCGTCGTTACCTGAGGAACGCGTGAGATGCCGCTTCCCGAGACCAGCCTCTCGCGAGCCTGTCGGTCGATCGCGGACTTCATCCAGAGCTCGTTCACTGCGGCGGGCCATCCGATCCAGGCGCGGCTCGGCACCCCGGCCGCCGCACAGCCGGCAAACACCGACACCGAGCATCGGCTGAACCTGTTCTTCCATCGCTTCGAGCCGATGGGTCTTGGCTCGCACGAGCTGCCCAACCAGACCCTCTGGATCCGGGTCTACTGCATCATCACGGCGTTCGCCGTCGACGAGGATCGGATTAGTGCCGGCGAGAGCGATCTGCGCCTGATCGGCGAAATCCTGCGGCTGTTTCATGAGACGCCGGTGCTGGCGCCGATCGACGTCGGCGGCGAGCTGATGCAGGCGCAGATGGTCCTGCAGCCGCTCAGCCTCGATCAGATTCAGCAGCTCTGGCAGACCCAGAGCGAGGTCGCGTATCGTCCGTCGCTCGCCTACGAGGTCGCGCTGGTCCCGATCGTGCCCAAAGTGCCTGCGGTCGGCGGCCCGTTGGTGGGTGCGATCGGCGCCGAGGTTCGCGCGCGCCTCACCCGCGAACCGTCCACCGTGACGCCGCGCCTGCAGGTCCTTAGGTCCCGGGCGATCGATACCAACACAGTCGACTGGGCGCCGCAGATCGCATTCGTCACGTCATCCGGGCTGACCGAGAGCCTGTCAGCCGCGCTCGGCAGCCCCGAGCTGGCCGCGCTGCAGCTCAGGGTGGCGATCGCCGGGGCAGTCGGGGCGCCGGTAACCTTGACCTGGGAGATCTGGGATCCGGTCGCCGGTTGGCGGCCCGGCGGCACCGATCAGCCCGCCACCGTCGGGGTCGCGCGTCTTCCCGACGACGGCGCCACCGGTGTGACCGTCCAGCTGCCGTCGACCACGACCGCCGGGCAGGCGGTCCTGTACGCGGCTCGCGCGGTCACCCGCGGCGACGGCGCGCAGATCACGGTGCGGTCGAATCCGCTCCTGGTCACCCTGTTCGAGGGCGCGCCATGACCGCGCTCTTGGCAGTGGACCGCGTCGACCTCGATGCCGAGTGGAACCGCGTGGAGCTGATGGCACGCCAGGTCGCCGATCGCCGGGTCAATCGGTCGCCCGAGCCCGCTGTCGTCGCCAGCCTGGCCAGCCTGCGCCGCGACGTGATGCAGCTGCGGTCGGCGGACGCCGCGTGGAACCGCGTGGCAAACGGCGATCTCAGCTGGCTCGATCACGATGTGCTCGCCTGCGTGATCGCGCCCGAGGTCGAGCCGCGCATCCGTTGGCTGTACCAGGAGCTCCAGGGTGGCACGCCGCAGCCGTATCCGAGCCGCGCGCTGCTCCAGGAGTTGCTCGATATTGCCCCCGCCGAGCTGCGCGAGCTCGCGGCGGTGTGGTCCGACGACGCAGCGCTCTTGCGGCTCGGGCTCATCGAGTGTGACGGGGCGGGGCCATTCTCGGTGATCCGGCCGGCCGACGGCGTGACGGCTCGGCTGCTTGGAATGCCACCACAATCGGCCACGCCGCCCGGTACCACCCGTGTGCTCTACCGGGCGAGCTGGGACGACCTCGTGCTTCCCGGCGACCGCGTGGCGATGATGCGCGAGTACGTCGGCTGGATCTGCCATCGCTCGATCGTCATCGACCAGTGGGCAGGGCGTCCGTCCGGCGGACCGGTCGCGCTGTTCAGCGGGCCGTCGGGCACCGGCAAAACGCTCGCCGCCTCGGTGATCGCGAGCGAGCTCGGGTGGCCGCTGTATCGCGTAGATTTAGGCTCCTTGATCAGCAAGTACATCGGCGAGACCGAGAAGAACCTCAACGTGGTGTTCTCGGCGGTCCACGGCCGGCCGGCCGTGTTGCAGTTCGACGAGGCCGACAGCCTGTTCGGCAAGCGCGGCGAGATCCGCGACGCGCGCGACCGCTACGCCAACCTCGAGGTCAGTCACCTGCTCGCCCGCATCGAGCAGCACGACGGACCCTGCATTCTGACGACGAACCTGCGCGGCAACCTCGATCCCGCATTCACCCGGCGCTTCCAGATCGTGATCGACTTTCCGCGGCCCGACCTGGCGGCGCGCAGTCGGCTGTGGCGGCTCCACCTGCCACCCAAGGCGCCGCTCGAGCCCACCCTCGATCTCGACCTGGTGGCCGGCGCTGTGCACCTGACGGGTGGTGGCATCCGCAACGCCGCGATGCACGCCGCCTTTCTCGCCGCGGCCGGCGCGCGCGCGATCGGCATGCCGGAGCTCACTCTCGCGATTTGGCGCGAGCTCGGCAAGGACGGCCGCTCGCTGACATCCGCCGATCTCGGGCCGCTCGCGAAGTTCGCGCCGCGAGGTGCCCTGTGCTGACCATCGATACGCTCCGCCTCCAGCTGCCGGCCGGCTTCGAGGGCCGCGCCGAGCGAATCGGCCGCTTGCTCGGCGACGCACTCGCCCGGATCGACACCGGTGCGCCGGCCGCCGAGCTCACACTCGAGCGCCTCGCGCTGCCGCGGATCACGATCGCGCCGGGCGCCAGCGATTTCGACGTTGCCGCCGGCATCGCCAACTCGGTTAGCCGCCGGATCGCCACCGCGCGGCGCCAAGGAGACCGCTGATGCTTCGGGTAAGTCGTGGAGCGCTCATCGAGTACGCGGTGTCGCTGCCGCCGCTCGTCCTGATGTTCGAGTTCAACCCCGAGCAGATCTCACGTAGCCGCACGATCACCGTGCGGACCGGCAACGCGCCTGGTACCCGGGGCGGCTACGACTTCGTGCTACCCACCGAAACGCCGCGGGTCGCGCAGGGTGTCACCGTGCAGCCCGAGACCCTGACGATCGACGTCCTGTTCGACGCGACAGATCGGATGAGCAACGGCGATCCGATCGCCAGCGTGTCCGGCGTGCAGCCCGAGCTCGATACCCTGCGCGCGATGATCGAGCCCAAAGCCCAGGGACCCGGCGGGCTGCAGATGCTGGCAAGTCTGGGCGCGGGTCCGTCGCGCGCGTTCCAGCGCCAGGAAAGCGCGTCGGTGCTGCTGTTTGCGTGGGGCGACCACGTGCTTCCGGTGTTCTTGACCTCGATCCGCGTCGAGGGGAAGTCGCACCTGCCCACCCTGGTGCCCTACCGCGCCAACGCGAATCTGACCATGCAGGTGATAGAGGGCAACAACCCATTCTACCAGTTCGAGCAGACCCGCATCTTTGGCGGGGCGGCGCTCAACACCGGCCAAGGGGCATTCGACTTCGCACGAAAGGTGTTCTTCTGATGCGGCTGCGCGGCTCGCGATACGAGAGCGTGAAGACCTTCGCGCCGGGCGACGACGGCAGCGTTGCCTTCCCCGGCCTACGCGCGCGCGACATCGGCCCGGCGATCGGGGCTCTCGAGCACACCGTGGTCGCCGGCGACCGGCTCGATCTGCTCGCGCTGCAGTACTACAACGACGATCGGTTGTGGTGGCGGATCCTTGACGCCAACCCCGGCGTTCTGCTCGGCGGCGAGCTGTTGCTGGGCGACCTCAAGGGCAGCAAGCTGCTCATCCCGCGGGCGCGAGGCTGAGCCATGGGCCTGCTGGATCTCATCAGCCCGGGATTGCGCGCCCCCGCGGACTGCGTCATTCGGGTCGACGACCAGGAGATCGCGGAGCTCTACCCGTTCCTCCGCGAGGTCACCGCCGAATGTTCACGCGACGAGGCGAGCACCGCGCGGCTGGTGTTCGAGACGCAGCGGGACGAGCACGGCCGGTGGACCGTGCAGGATCGTGGGCTCCTGGCACCCTGGAAGCGGATCATCATCGAAGCCGCGTTCGGCCAGCACACCGAGGAGCTGTTTCGCGGCTTCATCCGCGAGATCCTTGCTGACTATCCGAACGAGTCCGGCGCCTCCACGGTCACTGTCGAGTGCCAAGACGCCTCGCTCGCGCTCGACCGCGAGCACGTACGCCACGCCTGGGGCGTCGATCCCCCCACCACCGACGGCGAAATCGTCACCAAGATCGCCAGCCGTCACAGGCTGACGTTCGCGACCGAGCCCGGCCCCGGCCTTGCGAATCTGACGCTCTACCAGAACTCCACCGACATCCGGTTTTTGCGCGCGCGCGCCGAGGCCAATGGTTACGAGCTCTATTTCCGCGCCGGCGACATGTATTTCGGCCCGATGCAGCTCGATGCCCACCCCCAACCCACCGTCATGGTCTACGCCGGGCTCGACACCAACTGCCTGTCGCTATCGGTGACCAGCGACGGCCACCTTCCGAACAAGGTGGCATTCGACTTCGCGCCCACCGCGGGCACCGAGATCACGCGCAAGGAGATCGAGCCCGATCTGGCGTCGCTCGGCACCGAACCGGCCGACGCCGGCGGCGAAGACCTCAAGGACTTCACGTGGCTCCTGTCCCACGAGGGCTCGTTCGACGAGGATGAGCTGACCGCGCGCGCCCAGGGGAGGGTCAACGATTTCGCGCTGCGCGTGCGCGCCGAGGGCGAACTCGACGGCACTCTATACGGTCACGTGCTGCTCCCCGGCCTGCCGGTCGCGGTCGATGGCCCCGGCGACTGGCTGGGCGGTGTGTACTACGTCGACCGGGTCAGTCACCGGTTCGACCTCGACGGCTACCGCCAGCAGATCCGGCTGCTCCGCAACGCCTATGGCGACAACCTCGACGCAGGCCCCGGCGTGGGCCGCCTGGCAGGGATCCTGTGATGTCGGACAGCGACGATCTGATCACCGATCTGACCCGCCGGGTCCGGGACAAGTACTACGGCAAGTACCGCGGCTTCGTCGCGAGCAACGAGGACCCTGATCAGCTCGGCCGCTTGCAACTGCGCATCCCGTCGGTGCTGGGCACCGAGGTGACCGACTGGGCGCTCCCGTGCCTGCCCTTCGGCGGAACCGTCGGCGTGGGCTGGTTCGTGATCCCCGAGCAGGACGCCCAGGTCTGGGTGGAGTTCGAGGAAGGCGAGCTCCGGCGGCCGATCTGGGTCGGAACGTTCTGGCAGAAGAGCGGCGACGCGCCCGCCGATGCCCAGAAGACCCCGCCCACCACGCGCCTCCTGCAGACGTCGACCGGCCATATCCTCCAGTTCGACGACGAGGACAGCAACGAGCACATCCGGCTGCACCATGCCGGCGGCGCCGAGCTCCTGATCGACGAAAACGGCACGATCACGATCACTGACCAGGCTGGCAACACGATCACGCTCGACGCCGACCAGGAGCAGATCTCGATCGCCGATACCAACGACAACGCGATCACGATGTCCGCGACAGGCGTCAAGATCGAGGACGGCAACGACAACTCGATCGAGTTCGCGCCATCCGGCGTGACGATCTCGTCAGCCGGGCAGATCGTGCTCGACGCCAAGATAGTCCAGCTCGGCGGTGCAGGCGGCGAGCCGGTGATCAAGGGCGCGAGCTTTCTCACTCTATTTGCCACCCACGTGCACACCGCGGCGGGGCCGGGCTCCCCGACCACGCCGCCCCTGCCGCAAGGCGAACCCACCACCCTGTCCACCACGGTGCTGACCAAGTGAGAGCGGTGAGGACCCAAGCGAGGATGCAATGAGCAATGGCGACTCAATGGCGCGGCTCGGCACTCCTGCCTGCCTGGCGTTTCCGTTCCGAGTCGGAGCGGGGGGGCCCGTGGTGAGTCGCGGCGCCGATCACGTGCGCGCGCAGATCGAGCAGGTCCTGTTCACCACGCCGGGCGAGCGGGTCTTTCGCTCCGAGTTCGGCGCGGGGGTGAAGACGCTCACCTTCGAGCCCAACAACCAGCCGCTATGGGAGGTCACCCGGCGCCGAATCCTGGCCGCGCTCACTGCCGCGCTGCGCGGCGAGATCCAACCCAGCGGGCTCGACGTCTCGGTCGAGGGCACGGGCGAGCGGATCCAGGTCGTGGTGTCATATCAATTGGCCTCGGTCGGCGTGACCCAGCGCCAAAGGTTCTTTGTCGGGGTCATCGATCGTGGCTGACGCACCAACCACCGAGATCGTATTCCCCGGCGGCGTGCCCGATCCGGGCCGCCGGGTTGCGCACGGCCTCCCGCGCCCGCTGTCTGACATCGGCGATGACTTTGACTGGCTCACTCGCGACTACGACGGTTTCCGGCTGTTCATGATGGAGGAGCTCGCGGCGCGCGCTCCCGAGCGGCAGCGCTGGACGCCCGCCGACCTCGAGACCGTGCTGGTCGAAGCGCTCGCTGCGATGCTCGATCAACTGTCGGATCGCGCCGACCGGGTCGCCGCCGAGGCCTATCTCCCGACCGCGCGGCGGCCGGAGTCGGTGCGCCGGCTGCTCCAGTACATCGGCTACGATGCGGTGCGCGCCGCGCTGGCCGCCGGCGACATCCAGCCCGACGCCAGCCGCGATTCGTCGGCGGTGCTCGATGCCGCCTGGCTGGCGAACCCGCCGATGATGGAGGCCGCGCGCGCGGCCGGGGTGCGCGCGATCCATGACCAGGACCGCATGGTCACCGCCGAGGACCACGGCCGCCAGCTCAAACTCCACCCGGCGGTGCTGCATGTCGGCGCCGTCGCCGAGTGGGGCGGCGCATGGTCGGTGGTCAAGGTCGGCGTGCTGCCGGTGGTCGACCGACCCATCGACGAAAAGTGGAGTGCCGATGACCGTGCCTCGCTGCAGGCTGCGGTCGACGCTTTCCACATCATGCGCGATGTGCCGCCGGTCGTCTGGAACGCAGACACCACGACGCGCTCGGTGTTGACCCCCTATGTCGAGCGCCTGCGCATGGTCGGCCAGCCGGTGCTGATCGAGGACGCGGTGCGGGTCGGCATCATGATGGCGCTCTCGGTCCGGGTCCGCGACAACCATTTCCAGTCGGAGGTGCGCGATGCGATCGAGCGCGCGCTCGGCACCGGTCAAGGCGGGTTCTTCGCGCCCGAGCGGATCGAGTTCGGCGCCGTGCTGCACCTGTCCGACGTGGTCCAGACCCTGATGGCAGTCGACGGCGTTGAGGTCGCCTCGGTCAACCGGTTCAAGCGTGTCGGCCCGCGCTGGCCCGATCAGGTCGTGGCAGGCCGCATTGTCCTTCATGGCATCGAGTTCGCGAGCTGCGACAACGACCACGCGCGGCCCGAGCGCGGCTACTACAGCCTGGTCCTGCACGGAGGACGGATCGGATGACCGGCCGGAGCGACATCACGCGGTGGAACCGCGCGGGGCTGCGGCGATTCCAATACGTCGACGCCAACGCAGCGACCTACCTCGAGGAGCTGCGGGTCCGGCTCGCCGAGCGATTCCCGCTCTGGCAGGCGATCCAGCGCACCAGCACCGAGATCGAGCAGTACCGCCGGCCGCGCTCGGCCGTGCCCGACTGGGGCTGGGAGATCGCGCGGTCGCTCGCGCGCGCGTGCCATGTGCTCGGCAATCACATCGACGCATTCGCCAACGAGTCGTACCTGGCCACCGCGACCCAGTGGGAGAGCCTGCGCCGCCTGGTTGCACTGGTCGACTACCATCCCGCGCCTCCGGCGTCGGCGTTCACCAACCTGGTGCTGGTCGCCAAGCCCGGCGCGTCCGGCACGGTGCCGCCGGGGTTCGCGGTGTCGGCGGCGACCCCCGGTGCGCAGATCACGTTCGAGACCATGGAGGAGCTCGCGGTCGACAGCGCTCTCAACGAGCTCAGGCACCAGGGCTTCGATCGCAACCCCGAGGTCCTGGCTGGCGACACGCTCGAGCTTGACGGTCAGGTCGACGGTCTCGCGCTCGGCGAGCCGGTGGTGATCGAGAGCGAGATCGACGGCTCAACGTGGGCCCACCGGATCGACAACATCGTGGTCGGCGCGACCACCACGGCGGTACAGCTGTCGCCCGACGTGCCCGCCGGCGTCCTGGTGCGCGGGCGCGCCGTCGTGCATGCCAGGCCCAAGGACCGGCTGGCAGCGTTGGGGCCCTCCGCGACGAGCTTGGTGATCGGCAAGGAAGTCGTGCTGGTCCGCGGGGCTGGCGGCATCAAGATCGGGGATGTCCTCACCATCGCCGATCAGGTCCACCGCAGCTATCACCAGGTAACAGGCGTGTTCGATCCGCGTGTTACGTTCGACCGCGCGGTCGGCGAGCTTCGGTTCGACAGCGCCTCAGTCTCGCCGGTCGTCAGCGTTGACGCCGAAGTCAGAAGCGGCGGCCCCGCCGGCACGTTCACTGTCGCGGTTGCCGGGGACTGGCGGCGGCTCGCCAACCAGATCGTCGCCGATCCGCGCGCGTTCATCACCACCACACTCCCGCTGCGTTACACGGTCAGCTCAGCGGATTACACGCCGACGACTCCGCCGCCCGCGGTCGCGGCCGACGGCGGCAAGACGGTGCTGCGCCTGACCCCCAACATCGACGGCGCGACCGGCGCCTCGGCTCCTCCCCGTTTACTGGTGCCAGCCGCCGGCGACAGCCCATGGACCATCGACCGGCCGTTCGTGGTGAAGGCCAGCGACCCGATTACGACCACGCTGCCGCGCTCCACGGTGGGCGGCGACTTCATCGTCGCGATCATGGGGTCGAGCCTTGCATGGGGCGCGGTGTCGTCGATCGCGCGCGACGAGCCGGCGCGGCAGGCCTCGATTGCCCCGGTGAGCCCCTGGCAGCGGACGTCCGGCGACCTTCTGCTCGACGCGACAACAGTGTTCGGCCACTTCACCAAGCAGCTTCGTCTCGCCGGCTGGAACAGCAATCCCACGCCGATCAGCGGCAGCGACATCCCGCTTGATCTGCCGGCAGAGACGGCGAGCCTCACCATCGGGCGCAAGCTGGTGGTGTACCGGTCCGACGCTCCCGATCGCGGCTACCTCACCGCGGTGTCCGCGGTCACCGGCGGCACGCTGCGCCTGCGCGACGGCATTCCCGACGGGGCCGGCTTCACGCGCGAGAACCTGCGGATCGCTGGCAACGTCGCCCTGGCAAGCCACGGAGAACGTCAGGGCGAGAAGGTGCTCGGCTCGGGCGATGCCACGCTGTCGGGCCAGCGCTTCGTGCTCGCACAGCAGGCGGTCTCGTTCGTCTCGGATCCGAAGCAGCCGCGCGGCGTGCGCGCCGACATCGACGTCGTGGTCGACGGGCGGATCTGGCAGCAGGCCGGAACGCTGCGCGATGCCGGGCCCGCCGACTCGGTCTACACCGTGAAGATTACCGAGGACGGCACGCTCGAACTCGAGTTCGGCGACGGCCAAACGGGGCGCCGGCTGCCGACCGGATCCAACAACGTGCGGGTGCGGGCGCGCGTCGGGGTCGGGCTCGCCGGTAACCTGCCGGCGGGAACGCTGATCAAGATCGCGAAGCCGCATCCCTTGGTCAGCGCGGTGCAGCAGCCGCTGCCCGCCGTCGGCGGCAACGACCGTGAAACGGCCGATTCGCTGCGCAAGACGGCGCCGACGACGTTGCTCACCCTCGAACGCTGCGTGTCGCCGGCGGACTTTGCGTCGCTCGCGGCGGCCCACGCCAGCATCTGGCAGGCCCGGGCGTTCGTACGCCCGAGCTTGGGCACGCGGGCCCACCGCGTCGAGGTTGTCGTGGTCCCGGCTGACGGCGCCGAGCTCGGCGAGCTGGCGCAGACGCTCGCGACGTTCCTGCAGAGCCACGCGCTGCCCAACGTGGAGGTCACCGTGACCCGGTTCCTCCCCCTGCCGGTCACCCTGGCCGTCACCGTCGAGATCGACCTCGCCGCGTTCGAGCCTGCGGTCGTACTGCGTGACGTTCGCGCGGCGCTCTACGACGCACTTTCGCTGCGTCGCCGCCAGCTTGGCCAGCCGGTGTTCCTCGGCGACATCTATGCCGTGGTCGAGAACGTCCCCGGGGTGTCGGCGTCGCGCTGCGTGCTCAACGACGAACCCACCGCCAACCGGATCCTGTCGCTCTCCGACGCTGTCCTGTTCCTCGACCCGGCAACCCCGCAGACCCTGGGCCTTGCCTATGAGGCCAAGCCATGATGGCCGCTCCTTCATCGCCGGGCGGTCGCCAGCTGTGGGGGCTGTTGCCCGAGCACTACCGCGCACGCGACAACGGCGATCTCGCCTCGTACGTCGACGCGCTCGGCGAGGTGCTCGACCTGTTGCGCGGCATCATCCAGCAGCGTCTCGCCGACACGTTCCCGGATGACCCCGGGCTCCAGCCCTGGGTCCTGCCCTACCTCGCCGATCTCATCGACCCGCGCGTGGTCTCCGCCGACGAGACCCGGCGGCGCGCTGAGATCGCCAACGCGGCGATCTGGCGAAAGACCAAGGGCACGCTTGGCATGGTCGAGCAGATCGCCACCGTACTGGGCGGCTTCGGCTGGACCGACGGCACGCCGGCGGCGCGCCCCAAGGAGCCGGTAATCGTGAAGGAAGGTTTCCGGCGGGTCGGAGTCACGCCGCGAGTGCCGCTCAGCTCGCCGCCCGGGGCTCTGGCCGATCGCCGAAAGCTCCTGGTCGACGCGTCGCTGCCGATGGGGACGGTCGACTTCCGGTTCTACTCGCGGCGGCTTGCGTCGGCCAATGGGACTTGGGTACAGGCCAACCCGCATGGCGTCCCGTGCTTCCCGGGCAGCGTTGAGGACTACTCCGCGCGGACTCCCGATCTGCGCACCCCGACCTGGCGCACCGGGCAGAGCCATCCCGGCCGCGTGCTGATCTTCACGGTGCCCCACGCCGGCTTCTTCCCGCCAGGCTGGAACTTGGCGCCGACACCCAAGAGCGATGCCCACGGCGCGTCGGGCGGCGTCTTTGTTGGTCCGCAGCAGGTCGCCTCGAACGCCAAGGACGTGTTCACGCTCACGGACTGCTGGCTCGACGGCACACTGCGCGTCAAGAGCGGTGGGGTCCGGCTGTTGCGCTGCGCGATCCGCGAGATCATCGTCGACACGACCCAGATGGTCGACGAGCTCAACCAGGCGACGGGCAAGCCCGTGCTGTCGGCGACCGACTGCCTGTTCGAGTCGGTCACGTCCGCCGGTCTCGCCGAGCTCAAGTTCACCACTGTGCTGGCCAGCTTCAAGGCCCCGCGAGTGTGGACGAGCGACTCGTTGTTCGCCGGCGCGTTCGACGTGCCAAAGCCGGCCGAGCCCTGGCACAAGGACGCCAGCGGCGTGTACGACGGCACGCCGGAGAGTGCGATTCGCTACAGCCGGGTTCCGCCGGCGGTGCTCACCACCGACCTGGTTGATCCGGGCGGCGGCCAGCCGCAGAAGCGCCTCGACTTCCGCGCGTTCAGCAGCGTGTCCGATCCGCCCTTCTTTTCGTCGTCGAGCTTCGCGGTCCCCGGCAGCGGTGTGCTGCTGCCGCTCAGCGGACCCGCGATCGAGGCCGGCGCCGAGGACGGCGGAGAGCTCGGCGCATACCACCACCGTGGCCACGCCGTTCACGCGCGCGCGGTGCTCGACAAGCTGCGCGACTACCTTCCGGTCGGCCAGATCGCCGTGATCATCCCCGACCCCAAGCTGAACTTTCCGCCGCCAACCCTCAAGAGCCAAACATGAAGAGTCAGATCTCGCGGCATAGCCACGACCACTCCAAGCGGTACTCCGGCGTATTCCAGCAGCAGGGCCGGATGATTACCGACGCCGACTGGAACGAGCTGCAGGCGATCGTCAAGACGCGGCTCGACGAAGCGCTGCGCGACGTGGTCGGCAGCGCCGTGCCGAGCCGCCGGCCACTCGGCGTGCGATTCACCGGATCGACGTTCGAGATCGTGCCCGGCGTGCTCTACGCGGCCGGCCTGCCAGCGCGGCTGGGCAAACCCGGCGACGCGGTGTTCACCTACGCCACCCAGCCAGACTTTCCATCGGCGCCCGGCGCGGTCGCGGCCGGTGATCTGATCTACGTCGATGCCTGGGAGCGCGACGTCAGCTTCCTCGAGGATCCGGCGCTCCAGGACCCCGGCCTCAACGGCGCCGATACCTGCACGCGCACGCAGACGATGTTGCAGATCAAGCGCGCGCCGACCGGGCTGTCGCCCGAGCTGACGCTCGAGTCCGACGTGCGCAACCCCGAGGTCGGCAACGCGCTGCTTGGGATCGGGCTTCGCCGCACAAAGTCGTCGACCGATATCCTCGATCCAGCGGCTGACGAGGTCGCGATCGATCAGCCGATCGGCAATTTCCTGTTCAGGGTCGAGATCCACGACGTCCAGGGCCCAGCCAACAACCCGACCTCGATCACGCTCAAGTGGTCGTCGGAGAATGCGGCCGAGGCCTACGCCAGCGGCGCGGCGCCGCCGGACTACAAGGGCAGCGACTGGGCCTACGAATTCCACGGCCCGACCAGCGAGAAGCAGCTCGGCGTGCATCTGGTCAGCTTCCCGGCGCGTCGCCCCCTCAACGACGGCTATCCCGCGACCGAGCCCGACAAGACGCAGCTGCCCTGGGTCCGGCGCTGGGATGGCTTCTGCGTGCTGACGCGCGCGAACTCGTCGACCGACTGGACCACCGCCAATATCGTCAGCGGCAAGGACCGCGGCGTCGCGCTGAGCTCGGGCATCGCCGATGGCGTCCACGGCCACGCCGAAATCATCCCCGTCCCGTCGACCGGCACCCCGACGAGCCTGATCCTGCGGCTCAACCTCCAGCTCGTCGATCTTCAGCTCCACCTGAAGGGCAAGAGCTTCGTCGCCGGCGACTACTGGCTGGCGATGGCACGCGATCAGTTCGTGTCGGGCCAGCAGCTGCTCGACTCCAAGCCGCCGCTGGGCGTCCTGCACCGCTACCTCCAGCTCGGCAAGGTCGTGAGCTCAGGCGGCGCGCTGGTGTTCCAGCCCGATCGCAAGATGACGTTCCCTACGCTGGCCGACCTCGTGCTCGACTCCCTCGGCAGCTCCGGCGCGCGGCGGATCGGCGCCGAGGCCATCACCGGCAACCCCAGCGCGCTGGCCAGCGGCACGGTCAACTCGCAGCTCGCGGCGCTGCTCGACCTGTCGAATACTTCGAACCAGCGCAGCGATCTGCGCTACCTGCGCCGCGCCGGCTCGGTCACCGTGCAACTCGACACCGCGGCCCCCAAGGCGGTGTTCACCTCGCTCAATCCGCCGGCCGCCGTGGTGTTCACGTATTCGGATTACGAGGCCGACGGGGTCACGGTGAGAGTCTCGCAGCAGTTCGTCAGTGGCCCCAAGACCTCCCAGATCGAGGTGCGGATCGACAAGGACAATCAAAAAGGCTTCGGCGGCGTCACGACCGATACCTTCTGGCACCACGTGTTCGTTACCAACAAGACGTCACCGCTGGCGAAGGTGCAGGTCAATCTCGACATCTACATGATCGCCGCGCCGGCGACGCCCGAGAAGGGCGGCACCATGGAGGGCAAGGACACCAGCAACGAGAAGTCCGCCGCTGAGAGCGCCAAGGCGGCCAAGGAAGCCAAGGAGAACAAGGACACGCCCGACAAGACCAGCAAGGACAACAAGGAGAGCAAGGAGAACACCGAAAAGACCACCAAGGAGAGCAAAGAAAGCAAGGAGGCCGCCGAGAAGGTCAACAAGGACAACAAGGACAACAAGGACGGTCCCGACAAGTCCGGCAAGGACAGCAAGGAGAGCAAGGAGAGCAAGGAGAGCAAGGAGAGCAAGGAGAACAAGGAGCACAAGGAAAACAAGGAAGCCAAGGAAGAGACCAAGGAGGTCCCCCACGAGAAGGGTCTTCTCGGCGCGATTGAGATTCAGACGCCCGCGCCGGCGCCGGGATTTCCGGCGATGTTTCTCTCCGACGTGCAGTTCGACCTCGACGACCCATTGCCCGCGCTGCCGGTCGGCTCCCACGCATTCATCCGTCCCGAAGAGCGGCCGCCGGTGGGCGATCACCTTGCGCGCAGGGGCCGCCTCGAGCCTCCGCCGCCATGATCCTGGTCCTTGCCAACAGCCGCGATCTGCCGGCGCGCCGTCTGGTCGAGGCCTGGCGCGCGCACGACGCGCGGCCCCTCACGTTGGCCGACCTGTCCCGCGCCGGCTGGCGTCACTACCTCGGTGAGGTCGGTCCCGGAATCGCGGTCGCGTGCGGCGAGCTC
>Ga0081455_10002074_pt1 | contig 23900 bp, 18 predicted proteins | sample TabmetS3T2R1_FD_70207 | JGI IMG/M metagenome (GOLD analysis project Ga0081455, IMG submission 70207) | Tabebuia heterophylla rhizosphere microbial communities from the University of Puerto Rico - S3T2R1 | ecosystem: Host-associated > Plants > Roots > Rhizosphere ...
CCCGATCAGCCGGCACGCCGACCCATCCGACATCCGCAGCACACACCCCAACTCGGCGGCAGCGAATTCGGCGATGGTGGGGGTGCCGTCCCCACCCAACAAGATGGGGTGTTCGGTGCCGGGTAGCCGAGTCTGCACCACTGTGTCGCCGGGGTGCAGATCGGCCCAGTGCGCAGCGATCTGCAGCCGTTGGGTTTCGGCGGTGATCAGGGTGTGTTCGTTGGCCTCGGCGGCAGCCAAGGTGCCGACGGCATCCAACTCAACCAACTCATTTTCGAACACGCATTCAATATATGGTGAGACGCCGACACTCCTCAGGACATCGAGCATGTCCAAGCCAACGGACAACACCACACCAATCCGGACAACACCTAAAGTCCGCAGCCCCACTCATCTCGCGCAGCGTTCGCCCGTCCTGCAGCTAGAACCTGCGTGATTGTCTTGACGTGTCACGCTCAAAGCCGACCCTTCGACTCGGGGGATCTCGATATGGAACTCGACGGCGCCGTGGATCGCCGAACTCTTCTTGCCGGCGCACTCGGGTCGGCTGGACTCATGGCTGCCGGATGCAGCACGCCGCCCGCGCCGACGCCTGAAGCTCAGGACACAGCGAAACCGAGTCCGGTGATCACATCCGTGCGGCCGAGGCCGCAGCCGCCCAAGGCACCGAAGCACACCACAGCTCGGGAGATCATCAAGCGGGCGACCGTACCGGTGTTGTGCTATCACCAGCTGCGCAACTGGACCAGCAGCGACAGCCAGTACAACCGAGTCAATCTGATCTGCCCACCGAAGAACTTTCACGCGCAGCTCGACGCGCTGGCCGAGAACGGGTGGACCACCGTCAGTCCCGGCCAATACCTGCGCCACCTCACCACCGGCGCAGCGCTGCCGCCGAAGCCGGTCATGCTGAGCTTCGACGACGGGAGCGCGGGCCAAGCTCACGAGGGCCTGGTCCAGCTGACCCGGCGCGACATGACGGGCACCTTCTTCGTCATGACCGTTGTGCTGGGCAAACCAAGGTGGATGAGCACCCGAGACCTCCACCGGCTAGCCGATGCCGGCATGACCATCGGTTCGCACACTTGGGACCACTATGCTGTCAGCGATCTTTCGGGCAACGCGTGGAAGGTTCAGCTCGAGCAAAGCCGGGAAACCCTGCGCAAAGCCAGCGGGCAGTCGGTCCAGCACTTCGCCTACCCGTACGGAGTCGTCAGCACCAAGGCGTTCCCACATCTGTCGAAGGCTGGATATAAGACCGCCTTCCAGTTACAGGCCAAGAAGCTCGACGGCACGGCACCGTTGTACACCCTGCGTCGCTCCCTCGTCGTTTCAACCTGGAGCGGCGCAACCCTCCTGCAGCACCTGAAAAAGCACAACCCCTAGGGCGCAGAGCCTCCGGCCGCCGGCTGGGATCGGCGCAGTCGCCGCACAATGGTGGTCCGGATCTTTGCGATGCGTCCAGACGGTTGGGATTCCGCATTCGCTCGCTTCTCGCCGTTGCCCTCCTCCGACGGTACGGCGAGGCTTCGGATGAGCTCGAGCACCTCGTCGTCGTCGAGTCCTTGGGACGCAAGTCGCTCGGGATGGTCCGGGTCGCGGGTGAACACATACAGCCGATCGTCCTGACCGGCGAGCACGATATCGGCGCTCAGCTCCGCGGTCTCTGTGCTGCCTGACGAGGAGTACTGCGTCACCGTCAGCAGCGCACTCCGTTCCGCACCGGCGAGCACAGCACCGGGTTCGACTGCGTCGCGCTCCGGCTCACCTTTGGGAAGTCGCTCCCGCAGCCGCCGAAGCGCATCATCGGTTTCGCGGAGCGAGAGCTGGTGTACGCCCAGTGCGTCAATGAGCACCTCGAGCGCCACCCCCTCGGGCTGCGGGAGCAGCAGAGTCCGCCATGGCTTTCCCGGTTCGGTGCCGTTGACGCGGGCATCGACGACCGAGCGGGCGCGTTGCTGGAACACCACGGCGATACCCAGGTCGCCACGGACCTGCAGGCGTTCCGTGTCCGGCAAGGCAACCAAGAGCTGCCGTGCGGCCAGCGACCGTACGGCCTCAGCGACCGCCTCTTCGGACGGCATCTCGTCGAGGAAGTCGACGACGGCGTCAACGGCAACCATTTCGGCGAGGCTGTAGCCACCGAGCGGCACCGGTCCGGTGCTCACCAGATGGAGTACCGCCTCGATCAAGCCCGGCGGGACGCCGACGTCGGAGGGAACACCAACTTCTTGCCGTTGCTCGGTCATGACGCCACTCTCCGGGCGCTCGTCGGAACGCGAGCCGACAGGCGTAACCGGCGGTTGCCCAATACCACCTCTACCGGGCGCGTTGCTGGCGCAGAAGGCAGCGTCCAGCGGTCCTGCTGGCGCTCGGTCGCGAGGACTCGGCGCGCGGTCGACGCTCCGGTTTCGGTAACCCATACCTGCGAGTTTCCGAACAGGCCTCGACCCCTTCCGCGCCCCGGAGCCGGCATCAACTCCACCAATGGATCCTCCCGGACCGGCCCGGGAAATCGGCGCACCAGACCTGAATGCGTTGCGTCGTAGACGTCCTGATCTTCGGCCTCCAGCTCGGCGAGCGTCTCGGCCACTGCCTGGTTCGTTCGCTCCGGCAGCGGCACCGTCGTACTCAACTGCGGCGAGAGGTACATCGGCCGCCGCTCGGTAACCGCAGAGAGTCCCCACGGCCCGACGTTGCGCTTGGTGACGCGGTACACAACGAAGTCCACCAGATGCTGCACGTCGTTCCAGGTCGGAAGCCGGTGCCCGGCTCCGAAGGCCGCCGGAGTCTTCTCCAGCTGCACCCAAGTGCCGTTCGCGGTCCTTCCGTGCAACTTCTCACGCACCAGCGGCCCATGCATGCCCAGATCCGGATAGGTCTGCTTATCCATCGTGCGATGGTGGCTGGACAGCCGCTGCCGCGTCACCTTCGGGAAGCGCCAGCGTTCATAGAGATCCGGGTCGTCGATGAGGACATGTCCACCCCACAGCACGTCGCGGAGCTGATTGACATCGAGGCCATGCGCCTCAAGATCGGCAAGCACCGCGGCTTCTTCCGGCCTAAGGCTCTTGGCTGCCTGGACCAACCCGCGCCGGTAACGACCGTGTCGAGTGGTCAGCTGGATGAGGAGGCGTACCCGGGTGCGCGTCTGTTCGGTTTGCTCTTCGCTGGCCTCGGCGCGCTGCGGAACCGCGCCAATCGACCTGCCTCGCACGCTCAAAAGGCTACTGCGGGAGCGTCAGCTACGGCTATCAGCTCGGATCAGAGGTTGGGATGAGCCCTGGTGGAAGTCGCCGGGACCTGGGGCGTAACGTTTCCGACATATCTGCGACCACCCGGGCCGACTTGGCCTGCCGAGGCCGAGGAGGGTCTCAATGACTCAGGACCTGGATCCGCTGGAGACCCGCGAGTGGTTGGACGCGCTGGACTCTGTTGTGACGTTCGACGGCGCGGATCGAGCGACGTTCCTGCTGGACGAGTTGCTCAATGGCGCCCGCCGCAGCGGCGTGCCAGCGCCGTACTCTGCCAATACTCCCTACCTGAACACGATCCCCCCTGATCGTGAGCCGCAGTACCCCGGCGACCTGGAGGTCGAGTACGCCATCCGGTCGCTGATCCGATGGAACGCTGTGGCGACCGTGCTACGGGCCAACAAGGAGTCGTCTGAGCTGGGCGGGCACATCGCAAGCTACCAATCAGCGTCCACGCTCTACGAGGTCGGCTTTAATCACTTCTGGCACGCACCCAACGAGTCGCACGGCGGTGACCTGGTGTTCTTCCAGGGCCACAGCTCGCCGGGTTTCTACTCCCGGGCGTTCGTCGAAGGTCGGCTCACCGAGGAGCAGCTGCTCAAGTTCCGACAGGAAGTCGACGGCGACGGCCTGTCGTCGTATCCGCACCCATGGTTGATGCCGGAGTTTTGGCAGTTCCCGACGGTGTCGATGGGTCTCGGACCATTGATGGCGATCTACCAGGCTCGGTTCCTCAAGTACCTGAACGCCCGTGGCTTGGCAGACACCGCGAATCGACATGTGTGGGGATTCCTGGGCGACGGCGAGATGGACGAGCCGGAGTCGCTGGGCGCGATCTCCCTGGCCGGCCGGGAGAAGCTCGACAATTTGATCTTCGTGATCAATTGCAACCTGCAGCGGCTCGACGGCCCGGTGCGCGGCAACGGCAAGATCATCCAGGAACTGGAGGGAATCTTCCGCGGCGCGGGCTGGAACGTGATCAAGGTGATCTGGGGATCCGGATGGGATCCGCTGATCGCCGCTGACAAGACGGGCTTGTTGCTGAAGCGCATGGAAGAGTGCGTCGACGGCGAGTACCAAGATTTCAAGTCCAAGAATGGCGCGTACGTCCGCCAGCACTTCTTCGGCAAGTATCCCGAGCTGCTCGACATGGTCGCCGACATGTCTGACGACGACATCTGGGCGCTGAACCGCGGAGGTCACGACCCGCTGAAGGTGTACGCCGCGTACCACGCGGCGGTCAACCACGCCGACCAGCCGACGGTGATCTTGGCCAAGACTGTCAAGGGCTACGGCATGGGCGAGGCCGGCGAGGGGCAGAACATCACGCATCAGCAGAAGAAGATGGGTGAGACGGTGCTGCGGGCCTTCCGGGACCGGTTCCGCATCGAGGTGACCGATGAGCGGATCCCCGACGTGCCGTTCCTGCCGATGACGGACGGAAGTAAGGAGAAGGTTTACCTGCACGAGCGTCGCGAGGCGCTCGGCGGCTACCTGCCAGCCCGGCGTCGACGCTCGACAGAATCCCTGGAGGTACCTCCGCTGTCGGCCTTCGAGTCCCAGTTGAAGGGCACCGGGGAGCGGGAGATCTCCAGCACCATGGCATTTGTCAGGATCTTGACCACACTGCTGCGGGACAAGCAGATCGGCAAGCGCGTGGTGCCGATCGTGCCGGACGAGTCCCGCACCTTCGGTATGGAGAACCTGTTCCGCCAGTTCGGGATCTTCTCTCAGGTCGGTCAGCTGTACCAGCCGGAAGACGCCAACCAGCTGATGTTCTACAAGGAGGACAAGAGCGGCCAGCTCCTCCAAGAGGGGATCAACGAGCCGGGTGCGATGTCGTCCTGGATCGCGGCGGCCACGTCGTACAGCACTAACGACACCCCGATGATCCCGTTCTACATCTATTACTCGATGTTCGGCTTCCAGCGCGTCGGCGATCTGGCCTGGGCATCGGGTGACATGCGGGCGCGAGGTTTCCTGCTGGGCGGCACGGCAGGGCGCACCACGCTCAACGGCGAGGGCCTACAGCACGAGGACGGGCACAGCCATGTGTTCTCGGCAACCATCCCGAACTGTGTGTCGTACGACCCGACGTTTGGGTATGAGGTGGCAGTGATCATCGCAGACGGGCTGCGCCGGATGTACGCGGACCAGGAAGATGTCTTCTACTACGTCACCCTGATGAATGAGAACTACCAGCACCCCGCGTTGCCCGAGGGCCGGGAGGACGAGGTGCGCGAGGGCATCGTGAAGGGGATGTACCTGTTCCGTGAAGGAAACGCCAGCAAGAAGTCGGCTCCTCGGGTGCAGCTTTTGGGGTCTGGGACGATCCTGCGCGAGGTCATCGCAGCCGCCGAACTGCTGGAGCAAGACTGGAACGTCGCTGCCGACGTCTGGAGCGCGCCGAGTTTCACCGAGCTGGCGCGGGAGGGCATGGCCACGGAGCGCTGGAACATGCTGCATCCCGCGGAGGAGCATCGGCAGTCATTCGTCGAGGCCCAGTTGGCCAGTCGGCCGGACGGTCCGGCCATCGCCGCCACGGATTACGTGCGGGCTTTCGCCGAACAGATCCATCCGTACGTGAAGCGGCGCTATCGGGTGCTCGGCACCGACGGCTTCGGACGCTCGGACTACCGCCGGAAACTTCGCGAATTCTATGAGGTCAACCGGTACTTCATCACCCTGGCAGCACTCACCGAGCTGGCTGCGGAGGGCGCTGTCCCGGCCGACGCGGCGGCGAAAGCCATCACCAAGTACGACCTCAATCCCAACAAGCCCGATCCCGCCCGCGCCTAAGAGAGGGACTGCACATGACTGCGGCAACCCAGACGACAACCGAGGTCAAGGTCCCCGACATCGGCGACTTCAGCGACGTCCCTGTCATCGAGGTGCACGTCAAGCCTGGCGACGCTGTCAACGCCGACGATCCGCTGGTCACGCTGGAGTCGGACAAGGCGACGATGGATGTCCCGTCGCCAGCCGGTGGCGCAGTCGCTGATGTGCTCGTCAAGGTCGGCGACACCGTGAGCGAGGGCACGCCGATCTTGATGCTTCAGCCGGGCGACGGCGCGCTCACCGAACCACCGTCGCTGGTGGAGCAGCAGGAGCCCTCGCCCGACGCCGCTCCCCCGCCGGCACCAGTCGCTGCGGCGCCTGCCCCGTCCGCACCTTCCGCTCCCGCGGCCGCACCGGCTCCTGCGGCTGCTGCGGCCGCAGCGCCCGACATAGCTGGTGTACATGCGGGGCCTAGTGTGCGGCGGATGGCCCGGGAATTCGACATCGACCTCGGGGGGATCACGGGCACTGGACCGAAAGGCCGGATCACCAAGGAGGACCTGCTGGGCTTCCTGCGCGGACCGGCCCAAGGTCCCGCACCAGCCGCGGCCCCGGCCGCCGGCACGGGTATCCCCGAGATCCCAGCCCAGGACTTCTCGAAGTTCGGTCCCGTAGAGACCAAGGCGTTGCCGCGGATCAAGAAGATATCCGGCCCGTTCCTGCATCGATCCTGGCTGAACGTGCCACACGTCACGCACAACGACGAGGCGGACATCACCGACCTCGACAAGTACCGCAAGGAGTTGGATACCGCGGCGAAGGCCGAGGGCTACCGTGTAACGCTGCTGGCGTTTCTGGTCAAGGCCGCCGTGTCGGTGTTGAAGCAGTTCCCTGAGTTCAACAGCTCTCTGTCGCCGGAAAAAGACAGCCTGATCCTCAAGAAGTTCTACAACATCGGCATCGCGGTCGACACGCCCGACGGGCTGGTGGTTCCGGTCGTGAAGGACGCCGATCGCAAGGGCATCACCGAACTGTCGAAGGAATTCGGAGATATCTCGAAGAAGGCTCGCGATGGCAAGCTGGGCCCGAATGACTTGCAGGGCGGCACTTTCACCATCTCGAGTCTGGGCGGCATCGGCGGCACCAGTTTCACGCCGATCGTGAACGCCCCGGAGGTGGCCATTCTCGGCGTGGTGCGGTCGAAGATGACGCCGGTCTGGAGCGGATCAGAGTTCGTCCCCCGACTGATGCTGCCGCTCTCCTTGTCCTACGACCACCGGGTGATCGACGGCGCGCTGGCCGCCCGATTCACCCGGCAGCTGTGCTACCTGCTCGAAGACGACCGCCGGCTTCTCCTCTAAGAGACGCGAGGAACCAATATGAGCGCTGTCGAAATTCCGGTCCCCGACATCGGCGACTTCAGCGACGTGCCAGTGATCGAGATCCACGTCAGTCCTGGCGACGTCGTGGCGGTCGATGACCCGCTGGTCACGCTGGAGTCCGACAAGGCCACCATGGATGTTCCCTCCCCGTCGGCCGGCACCGTCTCTGACCTGCGGGTCGCCGTCGGAGACAGCGTTTCGCAGGGAAGCGTGCTGATGGTTCTCGAGGCCGAGGGCGCAGCCGGCCTGCCGCCGAAGGAACGGGTGCACGAAAGCGGACATCCGGAACCGGGCGAGAAGACCGGTTACGGCTCAGCGAGCGGCGTTTACGACAAGATCGAGGTGGCAGTCCCCGACATCGGCGACTTCGACGATGTGCCGGTGATCGAGGTGCACGTCAAGCCCGGCGACACCGTAGCGGTAGACGACCCGCTGATCACCCTGGAGTCGGACAAGGCCACCATGGACGTGCCTGCCCCGGCGGCCGGCACTGTCGTCACGGTCAAGGTCCAGGTCGGCGACAGTGTCTCCACGGAACATCCGATCTTGGAGCTGCGTACCAGTGAAGCGCCGGCCATCGAGGAGCAGCCGGCAGCACCTACACCATCGCCAGTGGCCCGGCCGCCGGCGTCCGAGCGTGGCGACGTGCACGGCGAGGTGCTGGTGCTCGGCGCAGGTCCGGGCGGATATACCGCCGCCTTCCGTGCCGCTGACCTCGGGAAGAGCGTCGTGCTGGTCGACAACGGGGAGAGGCTTGGAGGCGTCTGCCTCAATGTCGGCTGCATACCGTCCAAGGCGCTGCTGCACGCAGCGAAGGTGATCGCCGAGACAAAGGAGATGGCGGCTCACGGGCTGTCCTTCGCCGAGCCGCAGATCGACATCGACAAGCTGCGCGACTGGAAGGACAGCGTGGTCAAGCGGCTCACCGGCGGTCTCGGCATGCTGGCCAAGCAGCGCAAGGTCGAGGTGGTACGCGGCACCGGCACGTTCACTTCGATGAACCAGATGCAGGTGACGGCGGATGACGGCTCAGTCAAAACCGTGAGCTTCGAACAAGCCATCATCGCCGCGGGCTCGGAACCGGTGATGCTGCCGTTCATCCCCAACGACGACCCACGGGTCATCGACTCCACCGGTGCGCTGGCGCTCGCCGACATACCGGAGCGACTGTTGGTGCTCGGTGGCGGGATCATCGGCTTGGAGATGGCGACGGTCTATTCGGAACTGGGCGCTCAGATCACGGTTGTCGAACTCATGGACCAGCTGATTCCGGGCGCCGACAAGGACATCGTCACGCCGCTGACCAAACGAATCACCAAGCAGTACCAGAACATCTACCTCAAGACCAAAGTGACCGCGGTCGAGGTAGCAGACGACGGGCTGCGCGTACGGTTCGAAGGCGGGGGTGCACCGGAGACCGATACGTTCGACAGGGTGCTGGTCGCGGTTGGCCGGCGACCCAACGGCAAGTCGATCGGCGCCGAGAACGCCGGCGTGCTGATTGACGAGCGCGGCTACATTCTGGTGGACAAGCAACAGCGCACCAACGTGCCGCACATCTTCGCGATCGGCGACATCGTGGGACAGCCGATGCTGGCACACAAAGGAACCCACGAAGGCAAGGTCGCGGCCGAGGTCGCCGCTGGCCTGCCTAGCTTCTTCGACGCGAAGGTGATCCCGTCGGTGGCCTACACCGACCCCGAGGTGGCCTGGGTAGGTGTTACCGAAAACGAGGCCAAAGCCGCTGGCGTCAAGTACGGCAAAGGGGTGTTCCCCTGGGTCGCGTCCGGACGATCACTGACGCTCGGCCGGGACGAAGGCATCACCAAGGTCCTTTTCGACGAATCGACCGATCGGATCATCGGGTGCGGCATCGTCGGTCCGAATGCCGGAGACCTCATCGCCGAGGCTGCGCTCGCGATCGAGATGGGTTCCGACGCCGCCGACATCGGTCTCACCATCCACCCGCATCCCACCCTCTCGGAATCCATCGGCATGGCTGCCGAGGCGTTCGAGGGCACCATCACCGACCTGTATCTGCCCAAGAAGAAGAAATGAAGTAAGGAGAAACGCACATGCCAGGATCAGTCATTGTCGGGGGCGCTAGGACACCAATCGGGAAACTCGCCGGATCCTTGAAGGACTTCTCGGCGATGGACCTTGGCGGGGTCGCCATCAAGGCGGCGTTGGAGAGGGCCGGGATCAATGGGGACCAGGTCGACTACGTGATCATGGGCCACGTCATCCAGGCCGGAGCCGGACAGATCACCGCCCGGCAGGCCGCTGTCAAGGCCGGTATTCCGATGTCGGTGCCAGCGGTAACGGTGAACAAGGTTTGCCTTTCGGGGCTGAACGCGATCGCGATGGCCGACCAGCTGATCGGCTACGGAGAGTTCGACGTGGTCGTGGCCGGCGGGATGGAGTCGATGACGCAAGGTCCGTATCTGCTGCCCAAGGCGCGGGGCGGGTACCGCTACGGGAACGACGAGATCGTCGACTCCACTGCGCACGACGCGCTGTTCTGCGCGTTCGACCAGCTCGGCATGGGAGCCGCGACCGAGACGTACACCAAGCTGCGCGGCATCAGCCGGGAAGAGCAGGACGCCTACTCCGCCGGATCGCATGGCCGGGCCGCGGAGGCGCAGAAGAACGGCTTGTTCGACGACGAGATCGTGGCGGTGGAGGTGCCGCAGCGCAGGGGTGATCCAGTGATGGTCACCGACGACGAGGGCGTACGGCCCGACACCACGGCAGCGACGCTGGCAAAACTGCGTCCGGCCTTCGCCGCGGACGGTACGGTGACCGCCGGCTCGTCGTCGCAAATCTCCGATGGTGCCGCCGCCGTGATTGTCATGTCGCGGGCCAAGGCCGAGGAGCTGGGTGCCCCGATCCTCGCAGAGATCGGGGCCCACGGCACGGTAGCGGGGCCGGACCCGTCGCTGCTGTCCCAGCCGGCCAACGCCATCAGTAAGGCTCTGGGGAAGGAGAACCTCACCCCCGACCAGATCGACCTGTACGAGATCAACGAGGCGTTCGCGTCAGTGGCTATCCAGTCGATGCGTGACCTCGAGATCGGCGAAGACGTCGTCAACGTCAACGGCGGCGCCATCTCAATGGGTCACCCCGTCGGCGCGTCCGGCGCCCGGATCGCGCTGCACTTGACGCAGGAGCTCAAGCGCCGCGGTGGTGGCGTCGGCGCGGCCGGGCTGTGCGGCGGCGGCGGGCAGGGCGAGGCCCTGATCATTCGCGTAGCCAAATAGGGGATCGCTGGGTCAGGTCAGCTCGCCAGCTGCTATGGCGGGCTGACCGTACGCCAGATCATCTCGGCAAGCGGTGTCGCCGAGGAGTCGGAGATATGAAGTGTCCTGGTTCGAGCATGGTGGAAGCACGATCTACTACGACGACGAGGGCCAGGGCCAACCGGTTCTCTTCCTGCCGGGCTGGTCCGAGAGCATCGACGACTTCGCCTCACTGCGCGCGGCGCTCGCAACACGGTTTCGGGTGATTTCGGCCGAGCTTCCGGGGTCGGGACGCTCCGGCCCGCAGCCGCGTGAGTACCCGTCGACCTACTATCACGATGACGCCAGCTCGCTCCTCGCGCTGATCAAAGGACTCGGAATTGCGCCCGCGCACGTGGTCGGCTTCAGCGACGGTGGCGAAATCGCGCTTGTGATGGCCGAACAAGACGCACCGGCGGTCTTGACAGTGTCGGCGTGGGGCGCTGCCGCGAGCATGGTCGTGCCTGTGGAGATGATCGACATGTTCGCCACACTCATCGACAGTCCGCCGTCCGGCATGGAGGGCTTCTCGGAGCACCTGAAGGCGACGTACGGGGTGGACAACGCGCGCGCCATGACTCGCAACGTCGCCGTTGCCTGGCGCGCAATCCTTACCGGAGGCGGGGACATCGCCCGGGCTGCGGCCGGGACGATCATGGCCCCCACGCTGTTGATCACGGGCGAGCAGGACTTCTTCGCCCCGCCTCCGGTCGTATCGGAGCTCGCGGCGGCGATCCCCGGCGCCCGCTTCGAGGAAGTGAAAGGCGCCGGCCACTCAGTCCACGAGTCCCACGGCGATTGGCTCAATCAGACCATCGTCGGGTTCATTGGGGAGCACACCCCTACTTACCAACGAGCCTGAACGCGTGGTGGGTCTTGCCGGTGCGGTGGGAGTAGACGACCCAGGCGAGGCTGATGGCCTCCAGCCAGCGCGCGCTCTCGATGCCGCCCATGTCGATCACCGGCCAGCCGAATTCCTGCAGTAGACCCGTGACGGTTTGTTTCGCCTCATCGCTGTCGCCGGCGATGAACATGTCCGGCTCACCGCCGGTCAAGCCCGGGTTGATCATGACATCGGCCTGAACGATGTTGAGGCCTTTGACCACGTACGCGTTGCGTATCAGGCGCTGGATGCGCTCACCGAGCGAGTCCGTGGTGCCGACAAACAATCCTGGCAGCCCAGAGGAGAAGTCGAGTGGGTCACTGGCGTCGAGCACGATCTTGCCCTTGAAGTTCTCGATGCCGGCGAGCCGGATCACGTCCTCCGCGGCTCTGCCATTGACGGACAAGACGACCAGCTCGCCGAACTGGGCCGTTGCTGCGAAACTGCCGACCCGCCCCTCAGCACAGGCGTGGTGGAGCCAGTCCTGCAACTTCGCAGGGTCGCGAGAGCCGATCATGACTCGATGACCGTGTTCGAGAAACCCCGTGGCCAAGGTCCGGCCGGCTGTGCCGGAACCCAGAACACCGATATTGAGAGATTGGCTCATGGATCCTGCTGCTACCACCGATAGGGCTGGGGGCGAAAATCGGCAAAGCTGTCGTCAAGGTAGTACGGCACCGTGACGCCGCCGGGCGGCACGATTTCGTCGATGCGCTTCGCCAGTTCCCCATCAATAGTCACATCCAGCGCTGCCAATTGATCATTGAGCTGATCAACCGTTCTGGGACCTAGAACGATCGTCGCGATCCCCGGCCGCTGCAGCGTCCAGGCCAGGCTCAGGGCGGTCAACCTCACCCCGGTCTCCATGGCACAGTCAGCCAAAGCAGCCACGGCAGCGTCCGCCTGCGGTGTGAAATGTTTGGCGCCCCATTCATCGGCCGGTGACAGCCGACCGCCACTACCGAGCCGGTCGTCCAGATACTTTCCAGTCAGCAGGCCACCAGCCAGCGGCGACCACACCGCCAGCGCCGTGTCATGGGTCAGGGCCGCTGGAACCAGATCACGCTCGGCGCGCCGATCGAGCAGGTGATAGGCCGTCTGCTCCACCACCGGCCGGTTGAGGCCAAGATCGTGGGCGCACCACAACATTTCGACCAACTGCCAGCCAGCAGCTCCCGATGAGCCGACGTATCGGATCTTGCCAGCATGAACAAGATCATCCAGCGCCCGCAAGGTCTCGTCGATTGCAGTCTGAGTCGATGGCCGGTGGATGTAGTAGACATCGAGGTACTCAGTCTGGAGACGACGCAGACTCGCCTCACATGCCGCGATCACCGTTCGACGTGAAGTGCCACCCGAGTTCGGGTCGTGACTGTCGGTAGGCACAGAGAATTTCGTGGCCAGGATGATGCTGTCGCGCCTGCCCCTGATCAAGCGCCGCACAGTCTCCTCGCTCCGGCCTGAGGCATAGACGTTGGCTGTGTCGATGGCATTGACGCCAACCTCGAATGCACGGTCGAGCAATCGGAACGCCTCGGCCTCGTCGACCTTGCTGCCGAACTCCATCGAGCCCAGCGTGAATGGACTGATCATCAGCCCGGTACGCCCGAAAGGCCGAAGCACCATGCTTATGGATTCTCCAACCGGTCGGCCTGGCGACGCCACCCCCGATGGTGAGGACTATTGACTCTTCCTGCTTTTCTTGCCTTTGTCCGGCTTCTCTTCGGGGTCACTGCTATGAGCCCGATGCGTCCCAGCTTCCTCGTCAGACGTATCGTCATTTCGAGCCTGGGTGTCGCGAGAATCCCCAAGATCGGCGTACGGGAAGAACCTGTCACTCGAGCGGAGGCTGGATGACCTGGCTGGCGAGCGACTAGCTTCGCGGTCGGACGCCAAGATTGCAGGATCTCGGCGGGAGCCACTGTTGATCATGACGACCACAGTGCTGTCGATGGCTGCGATGTCCCCCCGACCCGGGCTCTGCTTGATCACCGTGCCGACCGTCGCACCCTCCGCGCCATGCACGAACTCGAACCGTGGCACCAGATTCGCGTTTCGAAGCACGCTCTCAGCGCCCAGTCGACCGAGCCCCAGCACCGCGGGAACTTCGGTCGTGCTCCCAGCTGGCGCCGCAGTTTGGCCGGCCCGGTGTACCGCAAATGCACTGGCGCCTACCACAACAAGGAGAACCAGAGTCACAACCGCTAGCACGTGAGTGACTTTCATGTGTTCTGTCCTGGCGACGGGACTGCGTAGTGAATCAGGTGACCACACCGTGGGTAGATCGATCAGTGAGATAGCCTCCGGCTCTTGCCCGCTGAGGACCCTTCCAAGATCAGCTTTCATCTCGGAGGCACTCTGGTAACGATCGGCCGGATCCTTCGCGAGCGCCTTCAGAACGATCGCATCGATCTCCTGAGAGACATTGCAGTTCGCCGCACTCGGCGGTGCCGGAGCCTCTGAGACCTGTTGGACCACAATTCCCACCGGGGAGTCGCCGGTAAAGGGTGGCTCCCCAACCAGCAGCTCGTAGAGCATGCATCCCGCCGAGTAGATGTCGCTGCGAGCGTCGACCGCTTCGCCTCGAGCCTGTTCCGGCGAGAGGTACTGCGGAGTGCCGACCACCGTCCCAGCGAGCGTGACAGTGCCCGAGGCATCAGATACCGGGCGCGCGATTCCGAAATCAGCAACCTTGACAGCACCGGCGGTCGTGAGCATGACATTTGCTGGCTTGATATCGCGATGAATGATGCCTGCCGCGTGGCTGGCGGCGAGCGCATCGAGGACGCCAGAGGTCAGTTCAAGCGCACCCCAAGGTGCAACCTGGCCGGCCTCGCGCAGCACGCCGCGAAGGGAGCGTCCCTCTACCAGCTCCATCACGATGAAGGGAGTCGACGCACCCGTTGCGTCGCGCTCCTCGCCGGAGTCATAGACGGCCACGATCGCTGGATGGTTCAGCCTGCCTGCCGACTGAGCCTCTCGGCGGAAACGGGTTCGAAACGCGGGGTTATCCGCAAATTCGGGTCGAAGTCGCTTGATCGCAACAGGGCGCCGGAGTTGCACATCAAAGCCGCGATAAACCTCAGACATCCCTCCCCGGCCCAGGAGTTCCCGAGTGTGATATCGACTCTGACGAGCCAATACCGCATCAGCTGTCATGGTTTCTGTGCTACCGAATCGATCACTCCGATAACCTCCATGACTCTCCCTTCTGCAGCCAGCCGTTGACCTGACCAGCAGTGACAGTTGCAGGAAAGGCCCTACCCGACCTCCGGAGAAGCCAAACGATCTCGACTGGAACGGCGCAGACGGCTCCGTCGCACCAAAGAGTTTCTCGCTATCTATCCAAATGCAGGAAATGAAAAGGATGGCCGACGAACAATTAGGCGTGCGTCAGAGGTGGGTTCGCGAATCCCACCTCTGACGTTTGATCGACTCGTGGCAGCGCCGCTCAGATCTTGGCCCCCGTGGACAGACCAAGCGGAGGCAGGTCCCACTCGTCATTCGAAGTCTTGATGATCTTGACTGCGCAGTAGGCGAAGGCCAGCGTCATCAGCAGCCAGGCGGCCATGTCCAGCGCCGGCAGCTGCAGGAACACGAAGGCCAGAAAGTGCACCGGCGTGGTCAGCAACATGGCCAGCCAGCCCACGGCCGGGATGCTGCCACGCAGTGCGAAGCCCATCAAGATCGTGCCGAGGAAGTGGCCGAGAACGAACAGATTGGTGCTGAACCCAGAGATCCCGGTCGACCACATCTCATCGATCACGATTGCACCGACATCGCGTTGCCCCGCCGGCAAGGATGCTCCGATCAGGTAGAGGTTGTCGATCGCGAAGAGAGCGAAGCCCCCGATGAAGCCCATCAGGTTCACCGCGAGCGCGACGGTGGTGAGCACCGGCCGGCGACGCCGCGAGAGCCGCCCAGCCGCGAGAAAGGCCGGAATCACACATGCGAGCGCGATGAAGCCGAGCAATGCGAAGGTGAACTGTCGATCGGGGTTGGCCGCGATGAGGTCGAGCGTCCGCCTGGTGTCGGAGTCGTCGGTCTGGAACAGCCGCCCGATGGCGACGCAGGTGGGCGGGATTGGCAGCAGGACCGCGGCTGCGTACCGCTGGAAGGTCCGCACATCCCTGACGCGGCGCCCTGGCCCGCTCTCGTTCTTGATCTTGGTCTTGCTGACTTCGGAAACTGACATGGTGACCTCCGGTGTGCGTAGGAACTGTCTGTTCCTGCACTGTGCCGTCGCCCGCACCGGCCGGCAGGAGAATTCCTGCTGGCTCACCCGGGAGGCTGCCCAGGCGGCTGAGGAGCCAACTCCCTGGTGGCCAGGAGTTCTGGGCGGGATCATGAGGGCATGCCGAAGTGGTCCACGGTGTTGGCGTACGCACTCTTCGGGTTCGCCTGGTTATTCGCCGGAGTTGCCGTGGTGGGCGCACTGGTACTCGGAATCGACACCGAGACGGCCTGGTCCAACTACTTGATCACCAACACGGTAATCGGTCTGTCGGCGGCACCATGTGGTCTCTTGATCGCACGTGCCAAACCCGAGAACCCAATCGGCTGGCTGTTTTTGATCATGGGTATCGCGCCGTTACTTACTGCGGCGACAACTCCCTTCATGCTCTATGGCCCTACTCACGACTGGCCGCAGTTCCCGCTGCGGCTCCTGGTGACGGTGTACTTGTTCTCGTGGTCGTGGGGGGTCTTCTGTTGCCTTCCCTTGATCTTGCAACTGTTCCCGACTGGGAGGCCGGTGAGCCGACATTGGCGGGTGCTGTGCTGGCTAACCGTCGCCAACGCAGCCCTGGGCAATATGTTCGTCGGTCCGACGCTCGACTACGGCGCCTCGTCCTTCCTATTTGCGCCGTGGTGGGCGGTCACAGAGGGAATCTCTCAGAACCTCACGCTGCCCATCTTTCTAGCCTCGATCGCCAGTTTGGTCGTGCGGTTCATCCGCGGCACGGAGACCATCCGCCAGCAGGTGTTCTGGCTGCTGGTCGCAGTCATCCTCGTCGTCCTCATCAACGTGCCGTTAATGTTCCAAGACGACGTCCCAACCGGTCGCTACATCCTGATCCTGTTGAGCTTCCCGCTGATCCCGGTCGGGGTGACCATCGCTGTACTGCGGCACGGCCTCTACGACGTGCGGATCGTCGTATCCCGGCTGGTGGTCTATGCCTTGCTCACCGCCGGCGTGATTGCGGTCTATGTGGGCGTGGTCGCGGTGCTTGATCGGGTGCTACAGGGCCTGGGGGCACCCGTAATCGCTGCACTCGCCATCGCATTGGCCTTCAACCCCGTCCGTGTGCGACTGCAGCGCCTGGTCGATCGAGCGGTCTACGGCACTCGCCGCGACCCAGTGGCCACGGTGTCCGCCGTCGGCCAACGGCTGGCGGGTGACGACCTGGGCGGAGTCGCCAATGCTCTCCGCGAGACGCTCCGGCTGAGCTACGTGGCCATCGAGAAGCCAGATGGCAGCATTGCCTCCCGCGGTGAGCCGACGGCCAGCATGCAGACGTGGCCCCTCACATACGACGGCAAGCCGGTCGGGACACTGGTCATCGGCCCCCGGCGCGGGGAGCATCGGCTCTCTCGCTCTGATCAGAGAGTGATGGATCTGGTGGCTGCGCCAATCGCGATCGTGCTGCATGCACAAGTGCTCACCGAAGATCTGAAGGCTTCGCGAGAGCGGGTGATCGACGCAGCCGAGGAGGAACGAAGCAGACTGCGCCGTGAACTGCATGACAGTCTCGGGCCGCTTCTCACCGGTGCAGCGCTGAAGGCCGACAGCATCAGCCTTGCTGCAGGACACTCACCCGATCGTGCTGAATCGTCGGCGAACGAACTGGCCGAGCAGCTGCGGCAATCGATCGAAGCGGTCCGGCGGCTGGCGTACGGACTCCGCCCGGCCGCACTGGATGAGCTGGGCCTCGTGGGTGCGCTGCGCGAGGAGGGCGATCGGCTAGGCCCGGTGAGAGTGATCGTCGAAGCGCCCGAGTCGCTGCCAATCCTGCCATCGTCGGTAGAGGTAGCGGCCTACCGAATCGCTGCTGAAGCACTCACCAATGTGGTACGGCACTCCGATGCCAAGCTGGCCTGTGTGCAGCTGCGGACCGACGACGGCACCCTGAAGATGATCATCACTGATGATGGAACCTCCAACGGGCCCTGGTCTCCGGGGCTCGGTCTGACCTCCATCCAGCTCCGGGCGTCTGAAGTTGGCGGTGCCTGTGAGGCGGGTCCTACCGCCGAGGGAGGACGGGTGACTGCCGTCCTGCCACTGGGAGCTGGTCGATGATCAAGGTTCTGGTGGCTGATGATCACCCGGTGGTCCGCGACGGGCTGCGCGCGCTATTCGCTGAGTACCCAAGTATCGACTTGATCGGCGAGGCCGCCACCGGCCGGGAGGCGATCAAGGCAGCGGTGATCGATAAACCGGACGTGATCATCATGGACCTTGCCATGCCGGATACCGATGGGTTCAGTGCTACCGCGGAGATCAGTCGGGTGGCTCCGGACGTGGCGGTGCTCGTGCTGACCATGAGCGACGACGACATCACGGTGACCAAGGCCATGCGCGCCGGCGCTCGCGGCTATCTGCTCAAGGGCGCCACCAAGGAGGAGATCCTGCGAGCCGTCACTGCGGTCGCCGACGGCCAAGCGATCTTCGGCCCAGCAGTCGCGCAGCGCGTGCTGGCCAGACTCGGGGCGACGTCTGCCGACCAGGACCCGTTCCCTCAGCTGACTCCGCGTGAGCACGACGTGCTGCGATTGCTTGCTCAGGGCCTGTCGAACTCCGCTATCGCCGCTCGGCTAGGACTCTCGCTGAAGACCGTGAACAACAACACCTCGTCGATCTTCACCAAGCTCAACGTCGCCGGCCGTACCGAAGCGGCGATCCTCGCGCGCGACCGCGGACTCGGCCCTACCAGCAGGTGAACCCCCCGTCGACTAGAAGATCCACTCCGGTACAGAAACTGGCGGCGTCGCTGAGCAGAAAAATGGCCGGCCCGACCAGTTCGTCGACGGTCGCCATCCGGCCCAACGGTGTGTCGGCTTCGAACGTCTTGACCTGTTCGGCGACCTCGGGACGCACATTCATGGGCGTTGCCGTGTAGCCCGGACTGATCGCATTCACTCGGACACCGCGCTCCGCCCATTCCATTGCGAGGCTCCGGCTGAGATGGATCACCGCTGCCTTCGAGGCGTTGTAGTGCGCCTGAAGCAGTCCACGGTTGACGATGGAACCGGACATCGAGGCGATGTTGACAATCGCGCCCCGGCCGTGTTCGAGCATCATCCGGCCCTCCGCCTGGCAAGACAGGAACACTCCCGTGACATTGATGTCAATCACGCGCTGCCACTGGCTCAGCGACATCTCCTCTGCCGGCGCGGCGTTGGCAATTCCTGCGCTGTTGACAGCCAAACTAAGCGGGCCGAGCTCGCTCTCGGCGTGCCGGACTGCGTCGCTCAGCATCTCGGCATCCATCACATCGCCCGGCATGGCGATTGCGCGCTGTCCCGCATTGCTGATCTCGTCGCAGACCTCGTCCAAAGGCGTTCCAGGCAAGTCAAAGCACGCGACGTTCGCGCCGGCGGCAGCTAGTCCCAGGGCGATTCCGCGGCCGATGCCGCTGGCAGCACCAGTGACGAGCGCGGTCTGCTGGTCGAGGCGGAAGTTCGGCATGGTCATGGCTGCTCCTTGCTTGGTCCGATATTTCGCGGCGGCGATGACACGGATCGTAGGATCGGACTGGCGCGCGAAGCGGCGGGGGGATTCAAGGGGGGTCGTCCCCCTTGCTTCAAGCAGTCCGCGGCACGACCGGTTGTCGCCGGTACCAGACCGTTGGGAGTCGCCATGCCCGAGCATGCAACGACTAATGACCGCCAATCCAGCCCGCTTCGTAGGCTTGCCCGCCGCCGTCCGATCGCAATATTTCTCCTCATCGTGTTGGGCTTGTCGTTGCCGGTAGACGCCGCTCTGCTGGCCAGTGGCCAGGACATATCCCCCGGCATCTTGCTCTCGGTAATCCTGCTGCTCGGCGGGGCCATTCTGGTCACCGCGCTCAGTGAGGGCCGCGCTGGGGTACGGCGACTCTTCGCCGGCGTGATTCGCTGGCGAATGGGCCTGGTGCGGTTTGCGGTGCTTGTGACTGCCATACCGCTACTGACGCTGCTGGTCGGTGCCGTAACCAGTACCCTCATCTCGCCCCCGGACGGCTGGCTTCATCTAATCGGCTCCTACCTTTTCGGAACCTTCATCTTCGGGCTGCTGCTTGTCAACCTGTGGGAAGAAACAGGATGGGGTGGCTTCATGCAGAGCCGACTCATGGCCAGGCGCGGGTTACTGATCGGATCTCTGCTCACCGCGATTCCGTTCTTCGTGATCCACATTCCGAACGCCTTCGCTGAAGAAGGTTTGAAGAATACGAGCTTGGAAGAGGCGGCGATAAACCTCTCCCTCATCGCCCTGGTCGCACCATTCTTCCGATATCTGCTGGGAACCCAGCTCATCGATTCAGGCGGCAGCATTCTTGCGATCGGCCTGCTGCATGCCTCGTTCAACGCTTCTGGTCAGTTGAGCGCCGTGCCAGGCGGTTGGCAGTACATTCCCGCCATGATCTTGCTCACCCTGGCTGTGATCGGGTACCGCCGCTTGCGTGGCCGTTCCTTCAGCCGCGGCTTCGCCCCGACGTTGGTCGCACCGACGACGGTACGCGCAGTGGACGAGCCGGTCGGATAGACGTCCGACCGGCCCCAAGATCAAATACAGCAGATCAAATACTGCGCTTCTTGCGAGACTTGGACGGCAGCGGCTGCGCGCCGGGAGTCCAGTTGAGAATGCTGGACCGCTCCAGGAACTCATCAGAGCTGATGTCTCCGCGTGCGAAGCGCTCGGCAAGAATCTGCTTGGCCTCGTCCTCGGGTAATCGGTGACTCGCCAGTTTGGGTAGGGGAAGCTTGCCCTGGCGCCACAGGTACAGCGCGAGAAGGACCAGCAGTAGCAGCAGTAGCAAGCTGCCGAAGACCGGCAGCATGGACAACGAACTCTCGAATGCGTGGTGGCTGTGGCCTCCGTCGAAGGGTCCGCGTGGGGGCATGAGTCAAACCTCTCTCTCGAGCTTTCCCTGCTTGCTGATCTTGATCATCAAAAGCTCACCTGGGGTTAACCCATGCCTAGCCTGTCTGCCAGCTGTGAATACTCGCCGGTATTGATCACTCACTGGTGTCCTCGGCCTCGCCGGCCAAGATCAAATAGAGCGAGCGCCGAGCTCGTGCCAATACCTGCGCTGCGGCCTCGACCTGCGCCGCGTTGCCGGTGCTGGCGATCTGGCGTGCCGCGGCGTGCAGCTCATGCAACGGGTCTCTGAGGTCCGGACCTGCGGACCGGTCGGCGAACCCGGCGAAAGGGTCACCACGTTGAGCGCTGCGCTCCTCGACATAGGTGCGCCCCTCCGACGTGAGGGTCACCAGACGGCGGCCACCCTCTTCCTGGGTCGTGACGAGGCCCTCGTCCTCCAGTTGTGCGATGGTCGGATATACCGCACCTGGGCTGGGGCGCCAGGCCCCACCCGTACGGTCGCTCATCGCCTGCATGATCTGGTAGCCGTGCATCGGCTCGTCGGCCAGCACCAACAAGATCGCGGTACGCACGTCACCGCGATGAATGCGCCCACGACCACGGCCTCGCGGCCCGCCGCGGCTCCCGCGGCCCTCACGGCTTCCGCGACCCTCGCGGCCCCGGTGATCATGAGGGCGATGCGCGTGGCCTCCAGGGCCACCTCTGCCGGCTGGCTCATCCCAGCCACCTGGCCGGCGTTCAAATTGCTCGAACGGTCGTCGTTCTTGGTATCTCATGAGATCCTCCTTGGTCTAGAGACACTATCACGATATATCGCGATACGCTCAATTGCAACCAAGTCAGGTTCAAAAACATTCCCGCAGACGTTGGCAGGGTGAGGAGCATTGACCGACCCCTGGGTGGAAGTACGTCTTCGCGCCTGTGATGCAAGACGTACCCGTGACGCCAGGGTCAGGCCTACTTTTTTGCGCTTGTGGCGGGAAACGTACGCTCAGCCCAAGTCAGATTGCGATGCGGAAGCGCTATGCCTTGGCGATCGCCAGGGAATCGCCCCGCTCGATACGTGTCGCCAGCGTCTCGGCCTTGATCCAGTCTTCGTGAGGTAGCAGGTCGTCACGGTCGGGAAGAGTGAGTACGATCCGGTCGGTCAGCTCGAGCCCGGCGTCCTTGCGCATCGTATTAACCGTGTGGATCAGCTCGTAGACGCGTCCTCTGAGCTCGAGCTCGGAGTCGATTTCGGTATCAACTGCGACCGAGAGCCTCACGTCGTCTGCAATCGCCCAGCCCGGAATCTCGACCCGTTCGCCGCGGATCACGTCGTCGGCATCGAGTTCGACGCCCGCAACACGAATCCGGCCGTCGCCAAGCTCCTCCGCCTCACCGCGCTCAAGCGCCGCCTTGACCTCGGGAACCTTCGGGCCGAGTCGCGGGCCCAGCACCCGCAGGTTGGGCAGCAGCCGGACATGGGCCACTGGGCCCTGGTCGAACCCGACCTCGTCCACCCGCAGCTCCTCGGCGATCTCGTGCGCGTGCTCCCCGGCGAGCCGCGCGCCACGCACGTACACGCGCCGGAGCGGCTGGCGCAACTTCACTCCGGCGGTACCGCGCGCCTCGCGACCGAGCTCCACGATCCGGCGTACTTCTGCAATCTCGGCGAGCAGCCGCTCGTCGGGCTCACCCACCTCAGGCCAGCCAGCAAGGAAGACGCTCTCCGGAGCACCCTCGCACGCATCAGCGACGAGGTTCCGCCACAGATGATCACCAAGGAAGGGCATCACTGGTGAGATCACGCGCACACCGGTGACGAGCGCGAACCACAGTGTCCGGAACGCGGCATCGTCGTAGCCGTAGAAGCGGCGCCGGGACCGGCGGATGTACCAGTTCGAGGTGTCGTCGACGAACGACTCGAATGCGGCGATCAGGCGGTGGGTGAGCTGCTCCTCGAGCGCGGCGGTCGCGTCGGCTACCAACTTCGCGGTCCGCGCCACCAGCCAGCGGTCGAGCGCCCGCAACTCGACTCCGGTCGGCCCCGCGACAAGATCGTCGAGCGTCGGCTGGAAGCCCTCGATGCTGCCGTACCGCACGAGAAACCCGACAGAGTTCCACAACGTGAGGAGCTTGCGCTTGATCTCGTGTGCCGGCCCATAACCGAAGAGCAGGTCGCGGTCGGGCGGCTGGTCGCAGTACTGCCAGCGCATGACGTCGGCGCCCATGCGCGCGAACGCCTCCTCGGCCGGAATGAGATTTCCCCACGAGCCATGCATCGGGCGCCCACGCTCGTCGAGCATCTTCTCGTAGCCGAGGACCGACCGGAACGGCGCCTTGTCCACCAAGCAGACCGACATGAACAGCTGCGAATAGAACCAGAGGCGGATCTGCTCACGCATTTCGGAGACCCAGTGGGCAGGAAACCAGGTCTGCCAGTAGCTGTGATCGGGAAGATCGGCCCCGGTCAGGCCCTCAGCCGCGCCAGTTCCATAGCCGCCCTTCAGCCACTCCGGGTTCTGCCAGCCGAGCGTCGAGAAGGGGACGATTCCAGCGTCGAGCCAGACGTCGCCGATCTCCGGTATCCGCTGCACACCTTCCGTCCCGCACGCCGGGCAGCGGATCTCGACGGCGTCGATCCAGGGACGATGGAGCTCGGCGAGTTGATCAATCCCGGCGGTCGCAAGTTCCTCGAGCTCGGCACGTGAGCCAACCACAGTGACGTGGCCGCAGGCGCAGGGGTAGATAGGAAGCGGCAGCCCGAAGTAACGGCGGCGGGAGATGTTCCAGTCGCCCATGTTGCGAAGCCAGTCGTCCATGCGCTTGCCGAAGTACGCCGGCGTCCACTCGACCGTCGCGTTCGCTGCAAGCAACCTCGGCCGCACTTGCTCCACGGAGATGAACCAGTCGTCGGCAATGCGGAAGATCAGCGGCGTGTTGCAGCGCCAGCAGAACGGATAGCGGTGCGCGTATTCTCCGGCTGCGACCAGGCGTCCGCGGTCGGCAAGATCGGCCACGATCTGCTCGGCCGAGTCCGACGTCGAGAGCCCATGCAGCCAGCCGAAGCGGTCGTAGAAGCGGCCTGCCTCGTCTACCGGCAGGATGATCGAAAGGTCGTGTACGCGGGACAGCTCGAAGTCCTCGGTGCCGCAACCTGGCGCGATGTGGACGATGCCGGTGCCCTCATCCATCGTGACCTCGTCCCAGCTGATGACGCGGTGCTCGATGCCGTCGGCCGCAGGCAGGTGATCGAAAGGT
>Ga0081455_10002075_pt1 | contig 23892 bp, 25 predicted proteins | sample TabmetS3T2R1_FD_70207 | JGI IMG/M metagenome (GOLD analysis project Ga0081455, IMG submission 70207) | Tabebuia heterophylla rhizosphere microbial communities from the University of Puerto Rico - S3T2R1 | ecosystem: Host-associated > Plants > Roots > Rhizosphere ...
CCGAACGAAGCGCGCTACCAAGCTGCGCCACACCCCGTACCGCACCGAGCCTCGCAGAGTCTAGCCCATCGCAAGACGGCTGCTCGCGCCGTTTCCGGCGGCAGCTGGGCGGCTCATGCCGCGACTATGCGGCAGAGGTCTCCCCGCTAATCGTGGTGAGCGTGAGCAGGGTTGCCTCGGGCGGGCAGGCAAAGCGGATCGGCGCGTAGGGAGAGGTTCCGACGCCCGCGGACACGTGCATCCATGCTGTCCGACCGCCCGCGTTGTGCTGCGACAGACCCTTCGCGCGCCGAGTATCCAGATCGCAGTTGGTAACCAACGCACCGTAAAACGGAACGCAGACCTGACCGCCGTGGGTATGTCCCGCCATGATCAAGTCGTGCCCGTCGCTCGTCATCGCATCGATCACACGGCGATATGGCGCATGCGTGACGCCGATCGCAACATCGATCTCTTCGCGGTTGATCGGTCCGGCGACTTCTGCGTAATGATCATGTCCCAGATGTGGATCGTCAGTCCCACGGAAGCCGAGCCGTACTCCTTTGATCTCCAGTGAGGCGCGGGTGTGAGTCAGGTCGATCCACCCTGCTTCCTTGAAACCTCGCCCGAGATCCTGCCAGGGCAAGGTCTGCTGCGAACGACGATCTCTGCTGCTTGGACCACCGAAATACCGCAGCGGGTTCTTGAATGTCGGCGCGTAGTAGTCGTTGGAGCCCCAGACATACACCCCCGGACGCTCCAGCAGCCGGCCCAAGCTGCGCAGCACAAACGGCACAGCCTCCTGGTGCGCGAGATTGTCGCCGGTGTTGATCACCAGATCCGGCTCCAGCGCACCAAGAGTGGACAACCAGCGCTGGCGGGCCCTGAAGTACGGCGTCATATGGACATCGGAGATGTGAAGTAACCGAATGGGCCGCGCACCGGCCGGCAGCACCGGTACCTCCACCCGACGTAGCCGGAACGCATTGACCTCATATAACCCGGCGTAGGCCAGGCAGCCGGCGCCGATTGCGCCCACGCCGAGTAAGCCCTTGACGATCACGTTGGTCGCACGGTTCGCAGCCACAAGCAGTAAGGCTACAAGTGATACCTGCTGCCACACTGGTCGCATGTCTGACGCACCCAGCACACTCAAGGCGCGCCTCCGCTCAGATCTGACCGTCGCCATCAGGGAGCGCGACAAGGTCAGGTCGGGCACGATCCGGATGGTACTGACGGCGATCACTGAGGCCGAGGTAGCCGGTTCCGAGGCGGTCGAGCTCTCCGATCAGCAGGTGCTCGACGTGGTCATCCGGGAGGCCAAGAAGCGCCGTGAAGCCGAGGCTGCGTACGCCAACGCGGGTCGCTCCGAACTGGCCGAGAAGGAGCGTGCGGAGTCAGACGTACTGGCCGACTACCTGCCGCAGCAGCTAACCCAAGAAGAGATCGCGGCCATCATCGCTGACGCCATCGTGTCGACTGGTGCCGCCGAGCTCGGCATGAAGGGCATGGGCAAGGTCATGGGACAGGTAACACCGCAGACCAAAGGCAAGGCAGACGGCAGCATGGTTGCGGCCGAAGTGAGACGCCAGCTGTCTGGTTGATCCTGGGAGGCCATGCGCCCTTCGACAGGCTCAGGGCGCATTGGAACAGGCTTAGAGCGCATTCCAGAGGTCAGCTCGTAGGACAACAAAGTTCAATGCGCCCTTCGACAAGCTCAGGGCGCATTGGAACAGGCTTAGGGCGCATTGAAACAGGCTCAGGCCGCAGATCGCTATCTGCCTGGTGGGAAGATCGGCGGCAACTTAGGAGGCGGCTGCTGTTTCTTCTTTTGTTCTTGCTTCCTCTTCTTGGCTGCCTTCTCCGCGGCGACCTTGGCTGGGTCACGCCCGTTCGAGTACACCGCGTACACCATGCCGAACTCCGAGATCCACGAACCAGGACTCGGTGACCAGCCAATGAAGCCGTACTTCGGCACCTTGTCGTTGTAGACGTACCGCTTGTCGACCGTGAAGCCCAGCCGCTCCAGCTTCCTGGTTCCGGCGGCAACACTCAGGCCGCGAAGACTCGGCACTTTCACCTGCCGCCCGACATCGATCTTCCGCGGTGGCTGGTTGAACCCGGTCCTCGGTATCTGCTGGAAGTACTTCTGCATGACCGGCTTCCAGATCTTCATGCCGGCGTCACCGCTACCGGAGCCCTCCAGATAGACGCCGGTGGACGGCACGCGGTAACCCTTCACGCCTCCTCGCCGGTAGTAGCCGGCTCTCTTGGCGAACGGCCTCTTGGTGTTGTCGACGGAGATCATTGCCACGCCCGCGATTTCGGGTGTGTAGCCCGCGAACCACACGGCCTCATTGCTGTTGATCGTCCCGGTCTTGCCGGCGATGGCCCGGCCGTCGTAGATCTTGGCGCGCTTGCCGGTGCCCTTGTCGACCACCGACTTGAGGACCTTGTTGACACCATCCGCGACGTCCTTGTCGACCACCCGGCGGCAGTTGGCATCCGGCACCGCGAGGTTCTTCCCGGCGCGCGTTGTGATCTTGGAAACGATTATTGGGTCACAGTGAATGCCGCGAGCCGCGAACGTCGCGTACGCCTCGGCCATGGAAAGCGGACTCACCTCGACAGTTCCCAGGGTGAAGGACGGCTTGTCCTGATACCAGCGGACGATGTCCAGCGGTGGCTGGCCGATCCGCGCTCCGACCTTCACACCGGTCCGCGCGGCCATCTTGGTCACCCGGCACATGCCGGTCGCCAACTCCAGTTGAATGAAGTAGGTGTTCACCGACCACTGTGCGGCCTCCATCATCCCGATGGTCTTGCTGTGTCCAACTGAGTTCCTGACCACCCAGTGGTCCCAGACGCGCTCGCGTCCCTTACACGAGGTGTACCGGCGGCCGGTGAAGTTCAAGGGTGACCTGGCATTGAACCTCTTGCTGATCGGGATGCCCTTCTCCAAGGCTGCGGCGAGTGTGAACAGCTTGAAGGTCGAGCCCGCCTGGTAGCCCTGGATGCCACCCATTGCAGGATCCGCGGCCAGGTTCCAATACGTCTGACCTTTCTTCGCGTTACTGCCCATCACCGGTCTGCTCTGTGCCATCGCGATGATCAGCCCAGTGCCCGGTTGGATCATGTTCATGGTCGAGATGACAGGATCTCTCGGCCCGACAACGGAGCTCACCTTGCGCTGCGCGAGGTCCTGTGTCTTGGGGTCGATCGCAGTCTGAATGATCAGCCCGCCGCGATTGACCATGTTCTCGCGGTCGTCCTCGGTCTTACCCAGGCTCGGCGTGTTGATCAACGTACGCCGCACGTAATCGCACAGGAATGGGTAACGAGTGCCGACGCAACCATTCCGGGTCTTCTTGACCTTTTTCTGGTTGAAGCCGACCTCCTTCGCCTGCCTCGCCTGGTCAAGCGTGATCAGCTTGAGCTCGACCATCCGGTTGAGCACAACGTCGCGACGGTCGAGCGCGGCACTGGGGTTGTTGACCGGGTTGTTGCTGTCCGGGTTCTGCACCAGACCGGCCAGCATCGCAGCCTGGGCCAAATTGAGCTTCGAGGCTCTCGTGGAGAAGTAGTGCCGGGCCGCTGCCTCGACGCCGTACGCACCCTCGCCGTAGTAGGCGATGTTGAGGTAGCGCTCCAGGATCTGGTCCTTGCTGAACTTCTTCTCCATCGCGATCGCGTAGCGCAGTTCGCGAATCTTGCGCTCCATGGTCGGCGCCTGAGCATCCCGCACACACTGGCTGTCGCCCTTGGCCTGGCATGCCTCAATCTGCACCATCTTGACGTACTGCTGGGTGATGGACGAGCCACCCTGCGTGATACCGCCATCGGTCGAGTTGCGCACCAATGCACGCATAGTGCCCTTGAAGTCCAAGGCGCCATGTTCGTAGTAGCGGTGGTCCTCGATGGCAATCTGTGCCTGCCGCATGATCGGAGCCATTTTGTCCAGCTTCACCGGGATGCGGTTCTCGTCGTAGAAGTACGCGAGGGTCTTGCCATTGGCCATCAGTACCTTGCTACGGGTGGCCGGTGCTGGTGTAGCAAGCTCAGCTGGCAAGCTCTCTAGCTCGGTGGCCGCGGCGTTGCTGGTGACCCCCGCCATACCTGCAAAAGGGATGAAGAGCCCGGCCACCAGAACACCGGAAAGGACACTGACGACGACGAACATCACCAGCGAGTACGCGAGGCTCCCCGCGCGCTTCGGCGTAAACGGCACGACTACAAGCCTAAGGGAGCCATCACGCCCATCTCGTCACGTAGTGATACCAAATCTTGACCTGAGAGCGGTTTTGGTTGAATTGTCAAGCACCGAAATATCACAAAACGGAAAACATCGGGACACGAATCTAGTCAGCTCGATGGGGCCGTGCATAGCGTTTCATACCGCCGTGCCAGATGGGCCGGGGAATGCCCGGTACGGCGAAGGTTCACGAAGGGGAGATGCAGCAATGCCTGCAGTGCAGCGTGAAGACTGGACCATGCGCGCCAAATGCCGGGGGATGGAAGATGCCCTGTTTCCGGAGGCGTCGGACCAAAAACGAGCCAAGCTGGTGTGTTCGGGGTGCCCGGTGCGCTTCGAGTGCCTAGCTGAGGCCCTGGACAACCGCATCGAGTGGGGTGTCTGGGGGGGCATGACCGAGCGGGAGCGGCGGTTGCTGCTTCGGCAACGGAGCGATGTCACCTCCTGGCGCTCAATCCTGGTCGGCAGGGCCAACCAGCAGGTGGCGCAGCCCGTGTCGTCAGGCTCTCAGTCCTTGTCGGACAGGAGGGCCCCGACACGCCGGAGCGCAGCCAAGTCGGCGACATCGGTCGGCAACGACTGAACCTGGGTTTGGGCCACTGCCGGCCGAGCTGAGGCGAAGCGTTCCATCATGCGGGATTCGGTCTGCATGACACGCATCAGGTTGGCGTGACGCCGGAGGGCCTCGACCTCCATCATGGCTGAGGTTCCGGCGAGATCCTCAGCCAGGGACAACGCCCGTTCTGGCGAGATCGCCAGTGCCGACGTATGTACCCGGTTGATCACCATGCCCGATAGTGGCATGCCTTCCTCGGTGAGTCGGTCGACGAAGTATGCGGCCTCGCGTAGCGCGTCATGCTGCGGGGTCGCGACGACCAGGAACGTGCTGTGCCGCGAGGACAGCAGCTGGAAGGTCGCTGTTGCCCGCTGCCGGAACCCGCCGAAGAGCGCCTCGAACGCGCGTACAAAGGTCTGTACATCGCGAAGGATCTGCGCACCGAGGATCTTGGTCATCACGGCGGAGATCATGCTGAAGCCAGCGGTCATGAAGCGCATCGGGCCGCGCGCCGGATGCAGCAGCAGGCGCAGAAACCGACCGTCGAGCAGTGAGCTCAGATGTTCGGGGGCGTCCAGAAAGTCTAGGGCCGAGCGTGCTGGGGGAGTGTCCACCACGATGAGGTCCCAGGTGCCGTGCGCCTCGGCCTCGCTGTGCAACTGTCCGAGCTTCTCCATCGCCATGTACTCCTGGGTGCCGGAGAACTCCGAGGAGAGTGCCACATAGAACTGGTTCTGCAAGATCGCCGCTGCCTTGTCCGGCGTGGAGTGAGCCTTTACGACCTCGTCGAAGGTGCCCTTCATGTCGAGCATCATCGCGTCCAAGCTGCCGCCGGCCGCTGTGTCGATCGCCGCTACCGGCCGAGGCGTGTTGTCGAGCTCGCCGACACCGAGCGACTGGGCCAGGCGACGGGCGGGGTCGATGGTCAGGACGACGACCTTGCGCCCGGCCTCTGCAGCGCGTACCGCGATTGCTGCTGATGTTGTCGTCTTGCCGACCCCGCCCGAGCCGCAGCAGATAATGATCTTGGTCTCCCGGTCACCGATGATCTTGTCGATATCGAGGAAGGGAACCGGCAGCGCCGCGTGTGGCTGCGGTTCCAGCGCGGTGGTCACGCTGCCTCCAAGCTCATTTGATCTGTTAGCTGCTCGGCGATGGTGAAGATCGCGCTTTCGTCGATACCTCCGGGATCGAAGGCGATCTGGGTCAAGGGAAGCCCGAGGGCGGTCAGCCGGTCATGCCGCTGCTGCTCCTGCAGTGTTCGAGCTGCCTCGATCGCAAACTCGGCCGCCAAGGCCTGGTTCTGCTTGATCGTCAGGCTGGGAACCTTCAACGCAACGGAACCGGTGGCGGCGGTCTGAAGCTGATCATGGTTGAGCGGCGTCGGCGTCACCATGTTTTCGATCACCGTGCCGATCCGAATCTGGGTCGGCCGGAGCGCGGCAACGGCCTCCTCCGTCTCGGTCACCGGCATGTCTTCGAGCAGAGTGACGAAATGCACTGCGGTCGTCGCCGACCGCAGCAGCCGCATGATCGAGTCGGCCTGATTGCGGATCGGCCCTACCTTGGCGAGGCCCGCGACGGCCGCGTGCACATTGAGGAATTGGGCGATCCGGCCTGTGGGCGGCGCATCGAGGACGACGGCATCGTAGGAGTTCGGGCGGTTCTTGATCCGGCGTCGCACCGCTTCATACACCTTGCCGGTGAGCAGTACGTCTCGCAGCCCGGGCGCGATCGAGGTAGCGAAGTCGATAGCGCCGAAACGATCGAGCGCCTTACCGGCAATGCTGAGGTGGTAGAAGGTGTCGAGGTACTCGATCAAGGCGTCCTCGGCATCGACTGACAACCCAAACACCATCCCGCCGGCTGGGGTACGGCTGATCCGGCGCTCCTCAGCGCCACTCAGGGGCGCCACGTCGAACAACTCGGATATCCCATGGCGTCCTTCGACCTCGCATAGCAGCACTCGGCGTCCGCTGCTGGCCAAAGCGCAGGCGAGCGCCCCAGCGATTGTGGTCTTGCCGGTACCGCCCTTGCCACTGACAATGTGCAGGGTGTGCCGGGGAGTCACAATTCGCCCGTGACTGCGATGCCGGCATGGGTCTTGTAACGCCGATTGATGGCGATGAGGTTGGCGGTCAGCGCCTCGACTTGGCCTGCATTGCGTAACCGCCCGGCATAAATGCCACGCGCACCTGGGATCGCTGTTGCGAGCTCACAAACCACCGCGACGGCATCGCGATCATCGCCCAAGACCAACACATCATCGGGAAAGTCATCGACCGTGGGGTCATCGAGAAGCACAGCACTGACATGGTGGAAGGCAGCAATCACGGTGGACTCTGGGAGGAGCTGTTGCGCCTCCTGCGCCGCGGAGCCGGCGGCAACAAGCAGCTGGAAGGGCCCTTTCTCGTCGAAGCCGAGCGGGTTGACGCAGTCGACGACGATCTTGCCGGCGAGCTCGGTGGTCAGTGATGCGAGCAGCTCGGCATGACCGTGATACGGCACCGTAATGATCACTAGCTCTGCGCCTGCTGCCTCAGAGTTGCTTCCGCCGGCGACCCAGCCAGAGTAGCCGGCGTCGTCGTACTCGGCGGCGATGCGGTCGGCTCGTTCAACGTCACGGCTGCCGATAAGCACGTCGTGCCCGGCCGCTGCAAGTCGTCTGGCGAGCCCACGACCCTGGGGGCCCGTGCCGCCCAGAATTCCCACCTTCACGCGGACGTCCGGAGCTGATTGATGCCTTCAGGCCGCGTGGCGATCCCCGCCGCCTGCGTAGTCATGGGCTCGATAGTAGTTGCGGGACCCAGATAAGAACTGTCAGTGGCTGCGGCGAAGATGTGCTTCATGACATCTACATCGGATACGAACGCGGCGCGTGGATCGGCGACAGCTGGCCCATCGCGCCCCAGAATCAGCATGGCCGGCGTGGTGCTGGATACTGACGATCCGCCGCGGCTGGCCGAGTTCTACACCGCGCTGCTCGGTTGGCAGATTGAGTCAACCGAGGAAGGTTGGATCACAATCGTCGACGGCTCCGGAGCGCGGATTGACTTCCAATTGGCGCTCAATCACAAGCCGCCGACGTGGCCGGACAATGCCATCCCGCAGCAATTCCATCTCGATCTTGATGTGGACGATCTGGACCGGGCTGCGGCGTACGCGGAGTCCATCGGTGCCCGCCGAGCTGCCAATGGTGACAACAGTCCGGATTTCATCGTCTTTCTCGACCCGAGCGGCCATCCGTTCTGTCTCTGTTCCTGAGCGTCGGCCTCTAGAGTGAGGCCATGACGAAGTGGGAGTACGTGACCGTGCCACTGCTGGTGCATGCGACCAAGCAGATCCTGGATAACTGGGGGCAGGACGGATGGGAGCTCGTGCAAGTAGTGCCGGGTCTCAATCCTGAAAACCTCGTCGCCTACCTCAAGCGCCCGCTGCCGGCTCCAGGAGACGGCGCGTGACACTGCCCTCGCAACGTCTCGCCGATCTTGGACTGAGCTTGCCGGCAGTACCACCGCCAGTTGCCGCGTACGTGCCTGCTGTGCGGTTTGAGGATGTCGTCTATACAGCTGGCCAGCTGCCGCTGGTGAATGGCACCCTGCGAGCCGTTGGAAAGGTGGGTGCCGATGTCTCCGCGGAGGAGGCGGTCGACTGTGCGCGAATCGCTGCGCTCAATGGACTGGCGGCAGTGGCAGACCTGACTGGTGATCTCAATGTGATCACTCGGATCATCAAGGTCGTGGTGTATGTGGCCAGTACGTCGGGTTTCAGCGATCAGCCGATCATCGCAAATGGCGCGAGCCAGCTGCTGGGTGAGGTCTTCGGCGAGGCGGGCCGGCATGCACGAAGCGCGGTCGGTGTCGCGGCGCTGCCACTCGATGCACCTGTTGAGGTAGAGCTCCTGGTCAGTGTCGGCTCGACGCCGATGATTGTGCCGCTGTGACTTGCTCCTTATGCCGTTGCACTCCTACGACGTTCTGAGCCGGTTGCCGACACAGGCGCCGGCTGGCATCGTGCAGCGGGCTGCCCAGTGGACTCCGGACTCGGTGGCGATTGCTGCCGCTCCGGCGGCCAGTGTGATCCTGCTGCGCGACGGCAAGGCTGGACTTGAGACCTATTTATTGCATCGACATGCGCGAATGGTGTTTGCGCCCTCAGTGGTGGTGTTTCCCGGGGGCAGCGTTGACCCGGCTGACGCTCATGGCGATCGCGATCCTGTCCGGAGCTGTGCCGTTCGGGAAACGGTCGAAGAGACCGGTGTCCTACTGGTCGCAGCGGACCTCCATCCCTGGGCGCACTGGATCACGCCGGAGATCGAGCCTCGCCGTTACGACACGAAGTTCTTTGTCGCGAAGATGCCAGCCGATCAGGAGGCGTCGGATATCTCCGGTGAAACTGATCATGCCGAATGGTCGACGCCGGACCAGGCGCTGGCTGCCGAACGCGCCGGTCGGATGAGGATGCTGCCTCCAACGATGTCGATCTTGATCGAGCTCGCTGATCTTTCAACCGTGGCCGAAGTGATAGAGAACGCCACCAGCCGGCAGATCGAGCCGGTGTTGCCGATCTTGGTGAAAGCCGAGAGCGGCTGGGAATTTCGCTATCCACAGGTCCGCGCTCGGTAGACATCGACATGACAAGTGTTGCGGACGTGCCATATGTGCGGCTGATCCGGGCGCCCAACCCCGGTCCGATGACCCTGGATGGAACCAACACCTGGGTGATCACCGATGCTGAAGAGGGCGTCCTCGTCGTCGATCCGGGTCCAACGATTGAGGATCACCTAGCCGCGATCATGGCGACGAGCGTTCCTCGGCTCGTTACGATTGTCCTCACCCACCGGCATCTTGATCATTCCGAAGGCGCAGCGGTGCTCGCCGAGCAGGCTGGCTGTGGCGTACGAGCCGCGGATCCGCAGCTCCGCATCGGCCCGGATGGGCTCGACGGGGGACAGCTGATCACTGTGGGCGCGCTGAGCCTCGAGGTCTTCGAGACGCCTGGTCACACCAGCGACTCGCGTTCCTTGCTGCTGTCCGGACCCGACGGGGTAAGTCGACTGATCACCGGTGACATGGTGCTGGGCCGCGGCACGACGGTGATCACCCACCCGGATGGAGACCTCGAGGCATACTTCGCCTCACTCGATCTGCTGGAACGGTTGGTCGAGACCCGTGAAGTGATCGAACTGCTGCCTGGGCACGGTCCGACTGTGACCGATCCGCTGGCATGGCTGTCGTTCTATCGCCGCCACCGTCGTGAGCGACTCGACGAGATCCGGGCCGCTCTCGCGGCGGGGGATCGCATACCCAGTGAGATCGTGGCTCGGGTGTACGCCGAGGTCGATCGCAGCGTGTGGCCGGCGGCCGAGCAGTCAGTGAGGGCCCAATTGGACTATCTTCGCAAGCACGGCTAGGGAACGCTCAGCAGGCTCACTCCCACCTCACAGGGTGCTCATAGGGTGCTGCGCCACTGTCGAAGCCATGAACGAGAACCAGCAGCCCGGAATCCCAGACTTCACAGCACACGGTCAGCCCTCACGCCCCAATGAGGAGCCCACGGTCACCCTGCCGAACGCTCCCTACGGCAACTACATCGGAGCTGACTTTCCCGCTCCGGCGGGTGTTCCTCCGCTGAACCCGCATCCTGCCCAGACGACAGTGATCGAGCGGCCGAAGCGCAGGACTGGCACGTTGCTTGCAGCTGCAGCCATTGCGGCAGTACTGGGTGCCGGTGCTGGCGTGGGCTCGTACGCCTTCCTCGTCAACGACGGCAGCGTCTCACCGGTCACCATCACGAGCGGGGCGGCACCGCAAAGCCCAGCGCTCAACGGCACCGTTACCGCGGCGGCCGCGAAGATCGAGCCGTCGCTCGTCACGATCGCCGTCCAGTCAGGTGGCAGCGGCGGAATCGGTAGCGGCGTAGTGCTGGACAAGGATGGCCACATCCTGACCAACAACCACGTGATCGCTGCCGCCGCCCAGGGGGGCGAAATTTCCGTCACCTTCCACAACGGCACGACAGCTACGGCCAAGATCATTGGAACCTCGGAATCGAATGACCTTGCAGTGATCAAGGTCGACGGCGTGAACGATCTGAACCCGGCCACCTTCGCGAAGTCGAGCGAACTCACGGTGGGCCAGACCGTCGTCGCCGCAGGCGCGCCGCTGGGACTGGCTGAGTCGGTGACGAGCGGCATCGTGTCGAACACGGCACGACCGGTCCGTTCCGGCAACAACAACGACGCTGTCTATTTGGCGGTGCAAACCGACGCTGCGATCAACCCGGGCAACTCAGGTGGCCCGCTAGTCGATCTCAACGGTGCAGTCGTGGGCATCAACTCCTCGATCGCCAGCACCAGCTCGGGTGCCGACGGCGGCCAGCCAGGAAATATCGGCATCGGCTTCGCCATCCCCTCCGACGTTGCATCACGGGTGGCGAGCGAACTGATCACCAGTGGCAAGTCGACCAATGCCGCGCTCGGCGTGACGGTCGCCGGTACTGACTCCGAACTGTCGACTGCGACCGGCGTCTCGCTGCAGCAGGTGGTCAGCGGCGGCGCGGCTGAGAAGGCCGGGCTGCGCGCTGGAGATGTAGTGACCAAGATCAATGATTTCCACACCACCACGCCTGATGGCCTGATTGCCGCCACCCGCTTCTACTCCCCGGGTACGACCGTCTCGGTCACATTCATCCGCGACGGCGGCTCACCGCAAACCGCTGAGGTAACTCTCGGCACGGCCTAACCGCCACCTCGGCCCTCGGCCGAATTGCTTCCCGGCTCGCCCGTTCCCGTACAGGTTGAATGCGCGAGCCGGGGTCCATGTTCCGGCCGTCGCCTGAACCTCCACAACAGAGGCTGCGCCCTGAGCCCCCATAGACGCTGCGCCCTGCGCTTGTCGAAGGGTGCAGCGTCGCTGGCTTTACCGCACCTCTATCGTGCCCGACGCTCCACTCGCTCGACATCGAGGATGGTGACGGAGCGCGGCTCCAACCGGATCCAACCACGGGCCGCGAAGTCAGCAAGGGCCTTGTTGACCGTCTCGCGAGAGGCACCGACCAGCTGCGCCAGCTCTTCTTGGGTCAGGTCATGGTGGACGTGCATGCCGTCGTCCCGCTTGTCACCAAACCGCTGGGCTAGCTCCAGCAGCTGCTTGGCGACCCGGCCTGGGACGTCGGAGAAGACCAGGTCAGCCACCACGTCATTGGCGCGGCGAAGGCGGGCCGCAAGCTGGCCGAGCAGGCCTTGAGCGACTTCGGGACGGTCGGTCAGCCAGGGAAGCAACTCGTCGTGCTCGAGGGTCCGCAGTTCGCATGCCGTGACCGCAGTGGCGGTGGTCGATCGCGGTCCCGGATCGAAAACCGACAATTCGCCGAACATTTGGCCCGGTCCCAGCACCGCCAGCAGGTTCTCCCGCCCCGCCGATCCGGTACGGCCCAACTTGATCTTGCCGCTGACGACGATATAGAGCCGGTCCTCAGAATCTCCCTCATGAAAGAGGACATCGCCCTTGTTGAGGTGCAGCTTTCCCATTGCAGAGGAGAGCGCGGTCGCGGCTTCGTCTTCCAGTCCGGCAAACAGCGGTGCCTTCTTCAAGACTTCCGGATCCACGCCTTACCTCCCTGATCACGGTACGGCTTTCGATGGCAAGGCTACCGTTCATAGCCGAGGAACGTCAGGGGCCCGAAGTTGGCTCTGAACTAGTGTGAGGGCATGAGTTCGAGCAGGCCAGGCGTCGCTATCGAGGTGGCTCCGGAGGCGGCGGACCAGGCCGCAACGCTTCCGTACGACAAGTCCCGCACCGCGCTGGTACGCCGCGCCCGAACGATGAATCGCATCCTGGCCGAGACCTATCCCGACGCTCACATCGAGCTCGATTTCACCAATTCTCTCGAGCTCCTGGTCGCCACCATCTTGTCTGCGCAGACGACCGACAAGCGGGTCAACTTGATCACGCCGGTGGTCTTTGCGCGCTATCCGGACGCCGCCGCGTACGCTGCCGCCGATCGGGCGGAGCTGGAGGAGCTGATCAAGCCCACGGGCTTCTTTCGGGCCAAGACCGACACGCTGATCAAGCTGGGTGCCGCTCTGAGCGAGCGCTTCGGCGGCGAAGTACCCAAGCGCATGAAGGACCTGGTGACTCTCCCTGGCGTTGGCCGCAAGACCGCCAATGTGGTACTCGGCAACGGCTTCGGCATTCCCGGCATAACGGTGGACACCCATTTCGGACGGCTGGTCCGCCGCTTCGGATGGACCGCCGAGACCGATCCGGACAAGGTCGAAGTCGAGGTCGGCGCACTCTTTCCGCCTAAGGACTGGACCCAGCTGTGCCATAACGTCATCTGGCACGGCCGCCGGCGCTGTCATGCCCGGAATCCAGCGTGCGGCGCCTGCCCGCTCGCTCGCTGGTGCCCGTCGTACGGCGAAGGAGAGACTGATCCGATCAAGGCCGCCAAGCTCGTTCGGGAGCCGCGGGGATGATGAGGGCGCGTCGCCCATTTTTCGGGCGGCTGTGGTCGAAAACTCCGCATTGGTCGGATTTTCGACCTGAAGAGCGGGTCGCTGTGGTCGAAAACTCCGCATTGGTCGGAAATTCCACAAGGATGCGGAGGTTTTGGATAGCCGTCGTCGCGATGCTCGCGCTCATGACGGCGGGTTGCGTCGAGTCTCCGGTGCTCACCGAGCCGACCGCACCCGTCGAGTCGTCCGAGTCTGTACCGACGACAGCAGATCTTGCGGCAATGAAGAAGGCCGCGGGCATCGCGGACTGTCCGAAGTCTGACGCTGATGTCGCGGCAGTGCCCTCCGGGCTGCCCGACGTTGTTCTGCCCTGTCTCGGCGGCGGTCGTGACGTGCGGCTGGCTGGGTTACGCGGCAAGCCGATGATGATCAACGTGTGGGCACAGTGGTGCGAGCCCTGCCGAGCGGAAGCGCCCTACCTAGCCGAAGTGGCAAAGACCAATAAGTCAGATCTGATCATTGTGGGAATCGACCACGCCGACCCACGGCCAGATCTGGCCATCGAGTTCGCGCAGCTGTCCACGTGGACCTACCCGCAGATTGCAGATCCCGATGTCGTGCTGCGCTCTGCGCTGCAGATCACGGGCCCACCTCAGACCTTCTTCATCCGCTCAGACGGCGCTATCCCTTATCGTCACGCCGGGCCGTTCAGCTCTGCGCAGCAGATCCGCGACCTGGCGCAGCAGCATCTCGGGGTTACTCCATGAGCGATCCCCCGGTGCAGCGACCTGATTGGCTCGACGATCTCACCGATGCCTTGTCCGAGCAGTCCAGGCTGAACCAGGTGGTCGCGATCCGACCGGGAATCGGTGCTCGGCCAGCTGCGGTGCTGATCTTGATCGGCGATGGCCCCGCCGGCCCGGAGATCATGTTCGTGGAGCGGGCCGCCGGAATGCGCACCCACCCAGGACAGATTGCCTTCCCCGGGGGTGCCGCTGATCTGGATGATCATGATCTTGCCGACACCGCGCTCCGCGAGGCGGCCGAGGAGACCGGCGTCGACCGGGACGGCATCGAGGTGCTCGGCACCCTGCCACCGGCGTACGTGGAGGTGAGTGGTTTCGATGTCACGGCAGTGATTGCCTGGTGGCGCGAACCTAGTCCAGTGGCAGTCATGGATTCTCAAGAGGCTGCGTCGATCGATATCGTGCCGGTCGCCGTACTGACCGATCCCGCGCATCGTGCCCGAGTACGGCACCCGTCGGGTTACACCGGACCCGCGTTCGAGGTGAACGGACATCTCATCTGGGGCTTGACGGCGCACCTGCTTGACGGCGTACTCGATCTTGCTGGCTGGCAACAACCCTGGGATCGGCAACGGATGATCCCGATTCCAGCGCGCTACCTCACCGACTCGAGGCCAGACAGCGGAGGACCCGATGCCCACTGATGATCACAAGTCTGAGTTGCTCGCGCGGTGGAACGCCACGCTGCCGGGGCAGCAGGAGCTCGGGGAAAACCTGATCATCCGATACAGCGAACCGCATCGGCGTTACCACACCACCACTCATCTGCACCATGTGTTGACCATGATCGATCAATTTGTTGATGATCATGACATCTTTCTGGTGCAGCTCGCCGCCTGGTTCCACGACGCCGTCTATGCCATCCCGGCAGGCCAGATCAGCAACGAGGAGGCATCAGCCCGGCTGGCGCTGCGGGAGCTGAGTCGGGCCGGGCTGGAGCAGGAGGACCTGAACCAGATCGCCCGGCTGGTCCGGCTGACTGAGACCCATCTGCCCGGGCCACGTGACCCAGAGGGCGAGCTGCTGTGCGATGCGGATCTGGCAATCCTCGCATCAGATCCAGCGGACTACGCCGATTACGTGGCCGCCGTACGCGCCGAGTACGCGCAGCTTCCAGAGGAGGAATTTCTGGCGGGACGGCTCGCGGTGCTGACTGAACTGGCCGATCGCGAGATCTTCCGTACAGCCAAGGGACGGCAGCTGGCCGATGCCGCGCGGGCCAATCTGGCGGCGGAGATCAACGTGTTGAGAGATCGCCTCGGCATCGCTGTGGAAGGATCGGATAGGTGACCTCGGAGCCCACCCAGACAGCCGTTGTTTCCGTCGACCGACCGACCGATTGGTGGAAGTCGGCGGTGGTCTATCAGATCTACCCGCCGTCCTTCGCAGACAGCAATGGCGACGGCTTTGGCGACATTCCTGGGATAGCCCGGCACCTGGACTACCTGGTTGAGCTTGGAGTCGACGTGGTGTGGTTGTCGCCTGTCTATGCGTCGCCGATGGATGACAACGGCTACGACATCAGCGACTACCAAGACATCGACCCGATGTTCGGCACCCTGGAGGATTTGGAACGGCTGATTTCGGGTCTCCACGAGCGCGGCATCAAGATCGTCATGGATCTCGTGGTGAACCACACCTCCGATGAGCACCCCTGGTTCATGGAGTCTCGCGATCCCGCTTCGCCTAAACGAGATTGGTACTGGTGGCGGCCGCCCCGACCGGGCTTCGAACCGGGCAACGAGGGTGCGGAGCCGACGAATTGGGAGTCGGCGTTCCGTGGCTCGGCGTGGCAGTTCGACGAACGTAGCGGGGAGTATTACCTGCATCTGTTCAGCCGGAAGCAGCCGGACTTGAACTGGGAGAACCCGGAGGTACGGCGCGCGGTCTACGACATGATGAAGTGGTGGGTTGATCGAGGCGTGGATGGCTTCCGGATGGATGTGATCAACCTCATCTCCAAACATGATCTCGTTGATGGTGAGCCGCCTTCTGGCCGGACTCGCGTGTCAAGCTTCTTCTTCACTGCGAATGGTCCGCGGCTCGACGAGTTTCTCGCCGAAATGAACGCTGAGGTCGAACTGGACGCGCGCAACCTGCTCACGGTTGGCGAGATGCCGGGCTCGACGATTGCGACCGCGCGGAGGGCAACCGATCCGGCCAATCATGAACTGAACATGGTTTTCACCTTCGAGCATGTCAGCCTCGACTCGCTGCCCGGTGGCAGCGGCAAGTTTGATCTTGCTCCGCTTTCGTTGCCTGCGCTGAAGAAGAATCTCAGCGAGTGGCAGCTGGCTCTGGCCGATGTCGGCTGGAACTCCCTGTACTGGGACAACCATGATCAACCCCGGGCGGTGTCGCGATTCGGCGACGACAGCCCTGAGCACCGGGAGAACTCGGCCAAGACCCTCGCCACCGTGCAGCACATGCACAAGGGCACGCCGTACATCTACCAGGGCGAAGAGTTCGGCATGACCAATACCTACTTCACTGCCATCGAGCAGTATCGCGATATTGAGTCGATCAACTACCACGCCGATGCGCTGAGCCTGGGTATGGAGGTCGAGGCAGTCTTGCACGCACTGTCGGTCAAGAGCCGGGACAATGCCCGGACGCCGATGCAGTGGGATGACAGTTCACACGCTGGCTTCACTGAAGGAATTCCTTGGCTGCCGGTCAATCCGAACTACCTCACGATCAATGCAGCAGCGGCTGTTGACGATCGGAACTCGGTATTCCACCACTTCCGCAAGCTGATCAAGCTACGTCATGATCATCCTGTGATCGTGGACGGTCGGTTCGAGATGCTGCTGCCTGATCATGAGCAGATCTGGGCACTTACCCGAACGCTGGATGATCAAGTGCTCATCATGATCGCCAACTGCTCCTCCGGGCCGGCGCTGGTGCCGCCCGATGCCATGCCCGATTTGACCGGCGCTCAGCTGCTGCTGGCTACGCACGACGACTCAGTGTCGTCCGAGCTGCAACCCTGGGAGTCACGCATCTATCTCCGTGGTTGAGCTGGGCGACGGCTTGGGGGGCGGGGGTGCAGTCTGTAGGTCGGCTGGAGTGTTGAGTTGTCGCGCTCGGGCGATAAAGGGCAGTGCTAGGGCGGAGCCGGCGGCCGAGAGCAGATATGACACCTGGTAGCCCCACACATCCGCGCTCTTGCCGAGCAGCGGTTGTGCAACGATCCCGCCGGTGTTGTTTATCAACGAGTCAAAGGAGAGGATCGTGGCACGCTCTGGAGAGGGGATCATGCCATTCAAGTAAGCCTGTCTAATCGGGACACCGGCGTAACCGACCAGACTCCACAGCATGATCAGGACGACGACAATCCAGAAGTTGCTGATCAGCCCGATGAACGCAAGCATGACCACGCCCAGCGCCTCCAAGATCAACAATGCCGAAGTGCGTCGCTTGAACGCCTTGCGGACCCAAGGTGTGAGCAGCCCTCCAGCAATCTGCGCTCCGGCTACCAGCGCCGCTACCAGGCCAGCGATCCCGTACGCCTGCTGATTTCCCCACAAGTTCAGTAAGTGCGGCTGCAGGGCGTAGAACACATAGATTCCGACGCCACCAGTGAACATCCCGGCCAGCATGATGGCCCGAACCGCCGGCACCTTGAGACCGTTCTCGATCGAGCGGTCGACAATGCTCCTCATTTCGGTGAGCGGCCGGTCGCCCCGATTAGGGGTGAAGCCGAGATCATGCATCATGATCATTGCGACGACGAACATGCCGATCAGGATTGCTGTCCGCGCCACATATGGCACGCCGAGATTCGTCAACTGTGCGAGGTAGCCACCGGCCACTGAGCCGCCCAGCATCGTCACCCCCATGACCACCTGGCCACGAGCGAAGACTCCCTCGAGCTGACCCTCAAACTTAGTTGCGGTCAAGGCGTCGACCAGCCAGGCCTCTGTTGCCCCGGAGAAGAAGGTGAATCCCAGGCCAAGGAGCGTAGAGACGATCGCCCACCAGAGAAATTCCGAGCGCAGCTGCCAGAGCAGCACGTACAGGCCCGTCGTTATCCCGAGTGTCAGCGTCCCGCACAGGAATGAGGCGCGGCGTCCCCAGCGGTCAGCCACGACGCCGGTGGGGATTTCGAAGAGGACCATGCCTGCCGTGAAGAATGCGTTAGCGGCAAAGGCTTCGAAGTTCGTCAGCCCGGCATCCAGCAAGAAGATCGTATTGATGCCCCAGATGAGCGAGGCCGCCAAGGTGTTGCCCGCGGTGAGCGTGTAGTAGGTGCGGCGGACCGTCCTGGAGGTCTGCTTCACTCACCAGACACTAACTGTCTCCTCTGACATCTGATCACAAAGCTTCAAGCCAGTCGATGATGGCCGTGGTGACCGCAGCTGGATCCTCTTCGTGCGGCAAATGCCCGACGCCAGGCAGGCTGATCAGGTTATGGCGGGCAGCTAGCCACAGCTCGGCTGCGACCATCGCCGCAGGCGGAACCAGGCGATCCTCTTGGCCATGAATCGACAGCAGCGGTACTGCCTTCGGCCGCCGCAGAGCTCGACGGAAGTCACGCCCGGTGCCTCGGACCTGGTTGCGGACGAACATCCGCTGGTACTCCAGTGCACAGTGCGGGCTAGGCCACAGCATTAGGGCATCGCGGTAGTGCCGCGTCTCGGTGGGGGAAAGGAATCCAGGGCCATCGGCCGCCCAGCTGCGGAGCATCTGTTCGATGTAGAGCCCGTCGTCTGCCATGATCCGCCGCTCAGGGAGCAGTGGCAGTTGGAAGAACGCCAGCTCCGGCAGGCTGGCCCGCCAGGGAAAGGCCAGTGGATGAGGCGCGGCGATGCTCACCAACGCGCGGATCGGGTCAGGCGCGTACGCCAAGGCCGTCCATCCAGCAATGCCGCCCCAATCGTGCCCGACGACTACGCCGGTGGAGAAGCCAAGACTCTTGATCACGCCGGTGACATCCAAAGCAGTGGTTTGCGGGTCGTACCCGCGCGGCGTCTTGTCACTTGCGCCGTAGCCGCGCAGGTCCATGGCGGCCGCGCTGAATCCAGCTGCGTCCAACGCGGGTATCTGGTGGCGCCAGGCCCACCAGAACTCAGCAAATCCGTGTAGCAGAAGGACGAGCGGTCGTCGCGGACTGAACTGCTCCCCAAGAGCCACGTGGAATCGAATCCCATTGGCTGCGATGTCTCGATGACGCCATGGGCCATCGAGCAGGATGTCGCGTACGTCGGCCCCTGCCACCTGAGCGGCTCACCGCGCTCGCGTTGATCTGACCGCGACGACGCTCAGGTGATGGCTTTGGTCTCGACGACCGTGCCCTCGATCTCCGGAGCGTTGGCCGCAGTGACCGCACGGTTCGCAGCCTCCTTGACCTCGGCCACCGCTTGGTTGGCCTGCGCGATGGTTCGCTCCGGACCTTTGACTCTTTTCACGAACAGGTACCCGATCCCAGCGAGGATCGCTGCGATCAGCAGCAGCGCGGCGGCGACGATCAAGAACGCCAGCCACGCTGCCAGACCTGCCGCAACGAGGCCGAAGGCGGCAGCGAAATAGAGCAGAATGGTCGCGCTCAGTGAGAAGTATCCGGCGGCTCCGAATAGCCCAGCGCCAGTCCCGCCATTCTTGGCGGCAGGGATGAGTTCGACCTTGGCGAGCTCGATCTGGTCCTGTACCAGCAACTTCACGTCGTCGGTGATGTTCTTGATGATGTCGCCGACTGGAAGATCAGCCACGTCCGCTCCTCTCGTCAACGCGAGCCTATCGACCTTCGGCTGAACCTTTACCCAAAGATGGCAGCCTTCGACACTATTCCGCGCCGGCCTTGCTTGTCTCGAGGTTCTCCTTGATCAAGTCCATTACGGAGGAGTCGGTCAGAGTAGTCACATCGCCTAGCTCCCTGTTCTCGGCGATGTCGCGGAGCAACCGGCGCATGATCTTGCCCGAACGGGTCTTGGGCAGCTCCTCGACCACCATGATCTGACGTGGCTTGGCAATCGCACCGATTTCCTTGGCGACATGGGTCCGCAGCTCCTGCACCACATCGGGTCCGCCTTCACCGGCGTCGGAGCGCAAGATCACGAACGCAACGATCGCCTGGCCCGTCATCGGATCAGTCGCTCCTACCACCGCCGCCTCCGCAACCTTCGGATGCGACACCAGCGCTGATTCGATCTCCGTGGTGGACATCCGGTGGCCGGAAACGTTCATGACGTCGTCGACACGACCAAGTAGCCAGATGTCACCATCCTCGTCTTTCTTGGCACCGTCGCCAGCGAAGTACCTCTCTGGGAACCGTGACCAATAGTTGTCGATATAGCGCTGATCATCACCCCAGATGGTGCGCAGCATCGCAGGCCAAGGCTTTGTGATCACCAGATAGCCGCCGTGTCCATTGGGCACCGGCTCCGCATCATCGTTGACGACCTCAGCCTCGACTCCCGGAACGGCTTTCATCGCCGCGCCCGGTTTCCCGACGGTCACCCCCGGCATCGGAGAGATCATGTGCATGCCGGTCTCCGTCTGCCACCAGGTGTCCACTACCGGCGTACGATCACCGCCGATGTAATGCCGGTACCAGACGTAGGCCTCGGGGTTGATCGGCTCGCCCACCGTGCCCAGGATCCGCAGCGACGACAGATCGAAAGCCTCTGGAACGTCGGAGCCCCACTTCATGAAGGTGCGGATCGCCGTCGGCGCGCAGTACAGGATCGAGACGCGGTACTTCTCGATGATCTCCCACCAGCGGCCCTTGTGCGGGGTGTCGGGCGTGCCTTCATACATCACTGAGGTGGTGCCGTTCGCGAGCGGCCCGTACACCAGGTAGGAATGCCCGGTCACCCAACCGATGTCGGCAGCCGTCCAGAAGATGTCTGTCTCCGGCTTCAGATCGAAGGCTGCCCAGTGGGTGTATGCGACACCGGTCAGGTAGCCGCCGGTGGTATGCAGAATGCCTTTCGGCTTGCCCGTGCTGCCGGAGGTGTACATCACATACAGCGGGTGCTCGGCCGGGAAGTACTCGCATTTGTGCTCCTCCGACTGCTTGCCAACGAACTCGTGCCACCACAGGTCGCGTCCCTCCTCCATCGGGACGTCCTGCTTGGTTCGCTGGACGACCAGCACCTTACGTACGTCGCAGCCGTACTTCAGCGCCTCGTCGACAGCCGGCTTCAACGATGACGTGTTGCCGCGGCGATAACCCCCATCAGCGGTTATCACGATCTGGACGCCGCAGTCGATGACCCGGGAGTAGAGCGCGTCGGAGGAGAAGCCGCCGAAAACCACCGTGTGCGGCGCGCCGATCCGGGCACAGGCCAGCATCGCAACAACTGCCTCGGGAATCATCGGCAGATAAATCGCCACGCGATCGCCGGCCTTCACACCGAGCTCGATGAGTGCATTTGCGGCTTGCTTCACTTGTCGGGTCAGCTCGGCGTAGGTGATCACCTGGGTGTCTCCCGGTTCGCCCTCGAAGTAGAAGGCGACACGGTCCCCGTTGCCCGCCTCGACGTGCCGGTCGAGGCAGTTGTACGCGGCGTTCAGCGTGCCGTCGGCGAACCACTTCGCGAATGGTGGGTTGCTCCAGTCGAGGACCTGAGTTGGCTCCGTCTGCCAGGACAGCCGCCTAGCTTGCTCGGCCCAGAAACCGTCGAAATCTGCCTGGGCCTCTTCATAGGTATCGGCTGTGACATTGGCATTCGCCGCCAGATCTGCGGGCGGAGGAAAGCGCCTGTCCTCGTGGAGCAAGTTATCTAGGGCTTCATCAGTCACGACTCAGTCTCCTCACGAGCATCGATGATCGGGGTCCGGCCGGGCCACCGCTGGGCGTCACCGGCTCACGGGTTCAGCCTACGACCCTCGTTTTCCGACCGACTCTGGGAACTGTGGCGTCTTCGCCCGCATCAATCACCGCGCGGCGTCTGTCCGAAACCTACGTTCACGTAGCTTGCCGGCGCTCTGCATCGGTTGCAACCAGTGCAGACCGCGCGAAACCTATGTGAACGTAGGTTTCCGACCGACTCTGGGAACTGTGGCCGTACTTCGCCCCGCATCAATCACCGCGCGGCGTCTGTCAGAAACCTACGTTCACGTAGCTTGCCGGCGCTCTGCATCAGTTGCAACCAGTGCAGACCGCGCGAAACCTATGTGAACGTAGGTTTCGTCACCGGCGACGGCGGGCGGCGGTGCGCCGCCAGATCAGAGCCTGATCTGGAACACGTCGTCGAAGTCGTCGTTGATCACTAGCTTGGAATGATCAACTTCTGCCCGCCAGCAGGAGGTTTGGAAGGGCAGCATCAGCGGTTCGGGCACCCGGGCGTACTCCTGATACAGAAGCCCAACTTCGTGCAGCAAGTGGGCCCGTGCCGCAGCATCCAGCAATGCGACTGCGGGTCGCCGCTCGACCATGGAGATCAGACCCTCCCGAGTGATCGGCATCCAATTCCGGAAGTTACGACGTTCCAGGAGGCCGAAGTAGGGGCTTTCGGCGATCTTGTCGACACTGTCCGCGCCATAGTCGCCGCGCATGGAGTCCGGATCTGCTTCGCGCATCAGGGCGATCAGGCGCCGCACCCAGGGAACTGTGTCATCGCGGGTGTTGTACGCGATCGCCAGATAGCCGCCCGGCTTGAGAACTCGGGCGATCTCGGTCAGCGCGAGTCCTGGTGCGAAGCGGTGCAAAGTCTGTGCGGCAGTGACGACGTCGAAATGACAGGAGAGAAAGGGCAAGGACTCGACCTGCCCGACGACGTGTAGCCGAGTGCCGAGCCGAGCCGGAAGATCAGCGACGAGCTCAACCGTTCGATCGATGCAGAAGACTTCGTGGCCGGCATCGCGCAGCATCACAGCGAATCCGCCGCGGCCTGCACCGAGGTCGAGAACCCGCATGTGCCCTTCGCCGACCATCCAAGCAGGCGCAGCTTCTGGATATGGATTTCGCCGCGTCGCCATGGTGGAAACTTTAGTGGTGCTTGACCCGCTGGCTGATCTCGCGCGCCTCGAGGGCGTGCCGTCCGCGGTGGCCGCCTCCACTGATGCAGTCGATGCAGTGCTGAGGGATCGCGGGCTGCGCAAGATCACCGACGAACAGCTGAGCCATGCCCTGCTGGCGGGAGCCAGAGCTAATGCAGATATGACTGAGGATCCGGCGCGCTGGCAGCTTGGTGCGGCTCGGCTGTCGGCTGAACTGTTGGCGCTGGCGGCGCTTATCAGGGTCGCGCCGGCGCAGGCGCTGGCTCGCGCACATGCCGTGGTTGCTCGCGGCATTGTGCCGGACAGCGAACTCGGCAAGATCGGCTCGAAGCCAGGGATGGCGGCCCGGATGAATAGTCTCGGCGAGCTGTTGACCCGCCAGACAGCGGCGCCGGCCATCGTCGTCGGCGCTATCACACATGCCGAGGTCGCCGTCGTCGCGCCATTCGGTGAGGCCAGCAGCTTGATTGCTCGAGCGGCCGAACACCTGGTGTTGATCGCGGCCGGCTTGGACCCCTATGGAGTGATCGTGGTCGAAGCGGGCCATGCAGAGAACGGCTCGACCTATGCCGCGGGATTGAATGGGTACGCCGACGGCAGCGTCAGCGGGGTCAAAGCTTGGCTGCTGCGGTGCGCGGTTGCGGTCGCCCGCGGCGCTGAGCTTTCGCCGGCTGCAAAGCCGCTCTCGTAGTCAACACGAGCTGCGGGCCTAGTCCGCGCCGTATTCTCGGCAGGCTAAGGGCATATGCAGGTTCAGTACACGTGACGCGGCGCCCACCGAGGCGGGCGCCGTGCCTGGCACGTCATCACCAAGTGACCAAGCGTGCATCTATTCAACGTGTTGGCCCAGGGCAAGCCTGGATCGCAACTTCCCGTCGGGGATGGGTGATCGCCG
>Ga0081455_10002076_pt1 | contig 23889 bp, 23 predicted proteins | sample TabmetS3T2R1_FD_70207 | JGI IMG/M metagenome (GOLD analysis project Ga0081455, IMG submission 70207) | Tabebuia heterophylla rhizosphere microbial communities from the University of Puerto Rico - S3T2R1 | ecosystem: Host-associated > Plants > Roots > Rhizosphere ...
CGGTCCGGCCTGGGATTGCGGCTTCCCCGCCACAAGTCCGCTCACTCAATATTCCGGCAGCAGTTTTGCGCAACCGATCCGCCGCGTCTTCCTGGCGCGCACTTCCGTCACACGCGAAGAAATTGCAATGCCTGCGCCCGGTGACATCAGGCCGGCCCGCTTCACGCTCGTGGTCACCGACCCCGTCTGGACCTGGCTGTACCAGCCCTTTGCCGGCGCCATCGAATTTGCCTCGCTGCAACTCAATCATCTGCAGTTCCTCACCATCCGCCGCTATCTCAGCCTCGTCTTCTTCTCGCTGGTCGCGCTCTTGCTGGTGCTTGCGATATGGAGCTGATTTCCAACCTCCTCGTGCAGTCGATGCAGATGCTGCTGGTGCTGGCCGCAGCGCCGCTCCTGACCGGCTTCGTGCGCAAGGTGAAGGCGCGGCTGTTGCGCCGCCGCGGCCCGCCGATCATCCAGCCCTATCGCGACATATTGCGGCTGCTGAAGAAGGAGGTCGTGGTCGCGGAGAACGCGTCGTGGATCTTCCGCGTGGCTCCTTACGTGATCTTCGCCACGACCTGGGTTGCTGCCGCGCTGGTGCCGACCTTTGCGACCGGGCTGCTGTTCAGCTGGTCGGCGGACCTCATCGCCATCATCGCGCTGCTGGCGAGCGCCCGCTTCTTCCTCGCTTTGGCCGGCATGGATGTCGGCACCGCCTTCGGCGGCATCGGCTCCAGCCGCGAGGTGATGATCGCCTCGCTCGCCGAGCCCGCGATGCTGCTGATCGTCTTTACCATGGCGCTGGTCGCCCGCTCGACCCAGCTTTCTGCGGTCGCCGATCTGCTTTCGACATCCGAGGTTGGCTTGCGCGTCTCGCTCGGCATGGCGCTCCTGGGGCTGATCATCGTCGCGATCGCAGAAAACGGCCGTGTCCCTGTCGACAACCCCGCGACGCATCTCGAGCTCACCATGGTCCATGAGGCCATGGTGCTGGAATATTCCGGCCGGCATCTCGCGATGATCGAGCTCGCCGCCGCGGTGAAATTGCTGCTCTACATCTCCCTGATCGGCTGCATCTTCGTGCCGTGGACGCTTGCCCAACCCGGCGGCTCGACCGCAAGCCATCTCGCCGGATTTGTTCTCTATCTTGCCAAGCTGGCCGTGCTCGGCTTCCTGCTCGCGGTGTTCGAGACCGCGATCGCCAAGATGCGCGTCTTCCGCCTGCCCGACTTCGTCGGCGGCGCGCTGATGCTCGGCCTGCTCGGCACGCTGCTCTTGTTCGTATCGAGGAGCCTGTAGATGCGACTCGGGCTCACCTTCGACGTTGCGCATCTGCTGGCCGGCGGTCTCGTGCTCGTCAGTTTCCTGATGATCACGCAGCACCGGCTCTACGCGCTGCTCAACGCCTTTGCGTTGCAGGCGGCGCTGCTGTCGCTCTCGGTTGCCTGGCAGGCCTATGTTCAGCAGGCGCCGCATCTCTATGTCACCGCCTTCATCGCGTTGGTGTTCAAGGCGATCGTCGTGCCCGTCGGCCTGCACCGCATCATCCAGCGCCTCGGCATCCACCGCGAGATTGAAACCGTAATCGGCTCCGGCACCACGATGCTGGTCGGCATGGGGCTGGTGGCGCTGTCGATGACTGTCATGCTGAAGGTGACCCCCTCGGCCGACCCGCTGGCGCGCGAGGACCTCGCCTTTGCGCTCTCGGTGGTGCTGCTCGGTCTGCTGATGATGGTCAGCCGCCGCAATGCGGTGAGCCAGGTGGTTGGCTTCATGTCGCTGGAGAACGGGCTCGTGCTCGCTGCCGCCGGCGCGCGCGGCATGCCGCTGGTGGTCGAGATCAGCGTCGCCTTCTCGGTTCTGATCGCCTTCTTCGTGATCGGCGTGTTCCTGTTCCGCATCCGCGAGCGCTTTGACACCGTCGACGTGCAGGCGCTCGACCGTTTCCGCGGAGAGCGCGGATGATGATCCCGGCCAGCACCGGCGTCGTCGCCATCCTCGTCATCCCTGTCGTCGCCGCGGCGCTGTTCGCATTTCTGCCCGGCTATCGTATTTCCTCGCGCCTCAACGTGCTGGCTTCGTTCCTGACCTTCCTCGCCTCGCTGTCGCTGTTCTTCGGCGATCACGTCGGGCGCGGACCTTATCTCTTTGTCGACGATCTCAACATCGCTTTCATCGTGCTCAACACGTTCGTCGGCTTCACCACCAGCGTGTTCTCGGCCAGCTATATCGGCCACGAGCTCGAGACCGGAAGGCTGACGCCGGTTTACCTGCGTTTCTATCACGCCATGTATCAGGTGATGATCGGCGGCATGAACCTCGCGCTGACCGCCAACAATATCGGCCTGATGTGGGTGGGCATTGAGCTTGCGACGCTCACCACCGTGCTGATGGTCGGCATTTACCGCACCCATGAAGCGCTGGAAGCGGCGTGGAAATATTTCATCCTCGGCAGCGTCGGCATCGGGCTTGCGCTGTTCGGCACCATCCTGGTCTACATGGCGGCGCTACCGGTGGTCGGCGAAGGTCTCAGCGGCATGGTGTGGACCGTGCTGGTGACGCGGGCGGCGCAGTTCGATCCCGCGCTGATCAATCTCGCCTTCATCTTCCTCCTGCTCGGCTACGGCACCAAGGTGGGGCTGGCCCCGCTGCACGCCTGGCTGCCCGATGCGCATGCCGAAGGCCCCACCCCGATCTCAGCGGTGCTGTCGGGTCTCCTGCTCAACGTCGCGCTCTACGCGGTGCTGCGCTTCAAGATCCTGCTCGCCGCCAATCCCGGCGCCATCCCGCCCGGCCCGTTGATGGTGACGCTCGGCCTCGTCTCGCTGCTGTTCGCCGCCTTCATGCTGTACCGCCGACGCGACATCAAACGGCTGTTCGCCTATTCCTCGATCGAGCACATGGGCATCATCACCTTTGCCTTCGGGATGGGCGGGCCGGTGGCGAATTTCGCCGGCCTGTTGCACATGGCGATGCACAGCCTGACCAAGTCGGGCATCTTCTTCGCCGTCGGTCATATCGCGCAGATCAAGGGCACGCAGAAGATCGCCGACATCAGAGGGCTGACGCAGACCCATCCATGGCTCGGCTGGAGCCTCGTCATCGGCGTGGTTGCGATCGCCGGCCTGCCGCCGTTCGGCGTGTTCATGAGCGAATTTCTGGTGGTGAGCTCCACGTTCGCGCGCGAGCCGTTGCTTGCCATTCCGCTGGTGCTCGGCATCCTGCTCGCGCTCGGCGCGCTGTTCCAACATCTCAACGGCATCGCCTTTGGCGAGCCGACCGGCAGCATCGCGCCGTCGGATGCGTCCTACGTGCCGATGGTCGTGCATTTCGGCCTCGTGCTGATCGCCGGCATCTTCCTGCCGCCGACGCTGGTGGCGTGGTTCCGCAACGTCGCCGAGATTTTGGGGTAAGCGGCGATGGCAGGCCTCCACGAATTCCTGCGCAAGGGCGGCATCGCACCAGGCCACCGCCCGTGGCCGCGCGCCGTCGTCACCGCGAAGATCTGGAACGAGGCGATTGCGGGACTGGCCGGCGGGCAATGGCAATTGCTCGGGCTCTGGGGCGAACCGGATCACATTCACATGGCGCTGCGCGACGATGCGGATGAGACCATTGGCATCGTCAGCCTCGATTGCGAAGGGCGGCGCTACCCATCGGTCGCCCTGCATCATCCGCCCGCGCTTCGCCTCGAACGCGCCGCGCGCGACTTGTTCGGGCTTGAGCCGGTCGGCTTGCCCGACCCGCGCGGTTGGCTCGATCACGGCAACTGGGATGTCCGGCACCCGCTCGCCGTAAAACCCGATCCGACGCCAATCGACAAGGCTTACGCGTTCCTGCCGATCGAGGGCGACGGCCTGCACCAGATTCCGGTGGGACCTGTGCATGCAGGCATCATCGAGCCCGGCCATTTCCGCTTTACCGCCAATGGCGAGACGGTGGTGCGGCTGGAGCAACGCCTCGGCTATGTGCACAAGGGCATCGAAGGCCTGATGGCGGGCGCCACGCTCGAAGCAGCCGGCAAGCTTGCCGCGCGCACCTCCGGCGACAGCACAGCGGCATACGGCTTTGCTTTCGCGCGCGCCGTCGAGGCTGCGCTCGGCGTTGAAGCGCCGCCGCGCGCCACTCACCTGCGCGCGCTGATGGCGGAGCTGGAGCGCATCGCCAACCATCTCGGCGATTTCGGCGCCATCTGCAACGATGCGTCCTTTGCGCTGATGCAGGCCCATTGTGCCGTGCTGCGCGAAAAGGTATTGCGCGCAGCGCAGGCCGCGTTCGGCCACCGCCTGATGCGCGACCGCATCGTGCCCGGCGGCGTGACCGCCGATATCGGCAGCGATGGCATCGCCGCGATACGCGCGCTGGTAAACGACATCAAGGCGCCCTTTCCGGCGCTGGTCGAGCTCTATGACAATACCGCCTCGCTGCAGGACCGCACGGTGACGACAGGTTCGGTGAAGCCGCACCTTACCCGTCAGTACGCACCCGGCGGTTATGTCGGCCGTGCCTCGGGACGGGCCTTCGACGTGCGCAGGAATCTTCCCTATGCGCCGTACGACAGGCTCATCTTCGAGGTGCCGGTGCTCGAATCCGGCGACGTCAACGCACGCGTCTGGATTCGCATCCGCGAGATCGAGCAAAGCCTGTCGCTGATCGCGCAGCTCCTCGATACCTTGCCGCAAGGCGCGGCGCGGATCGACTTGCCCACAGCGCGCGAACCATGCGAAGGCATGGCGCTGGTAGAAGGTTTTCGCGGCGACATTCTGGTCTGGCTGCGCCTCGATGCCGGCAGCCGCGTCGCGCGTTGTCATCTGCGCGACCCCTCCTGGTTTCAGTGGCCGCTGCTGGAAGCGGCGATCGAGGACAACATCGTTGCCGACTTCCCGCTCTGCAACAAATCGTTCAACTGTTCCTATTCGGGGCATGATCTCTGATGCGGAAGCTGTTGTTCCAGAGCCTGGCGCAGATGTCGCTGACGGAGCCCGCGCCGTCGGTTGACGATGCCGCATTGGCGGAGATCGGCGCAGCGCTCGCGCAAACGACGCGGCGGCGGCTCGGCCGCTCGCTGTCGATCCGCGAAGTCGATGCCGGTTCCTGCAACGGCTGCGAGCTGGAAATCCATGCGCTCGGCAATGCCTATTACGATCTCGAGCGTTTCGGCCTGCGCTTCGTCGCTTCGCCCCGCCATGCCGACGTGCTGCTGGTGACCGGCCCGGTGACCAGGAACATGCGCATGGCGCTGGAGCGCACTTATCACGCCACGCCCAACCCGAAATGGGTGGTGGCGGTCGGCGACTGCGCTCGCGACGGCGGCTGCTTTGCCGGCAGCTATGCCGTGGTCGGCGGCGTCGCGGCGGTGGTGCCCGTCGATCTGCACATTGCGGGCTGCCCGCCGCCGCCGCTCGAAATCCTGCGCGGCCTCCTGGCCCTGCTCGAAACGGCGGCGACGGCAAAGACGTGAGCGCGCGCTCGCGACAGTGCGTCCATTGCAGAACACCGGGGAAGCGGCTGTAATGCAGCTTCCGCGGAGGAAAGGAACCGAACCGTGAGCGGTGCGGAAGGACCAGGCAGCTCGGCGAGCGCCGAACTCGAGCAGCCGGTGAAGGACGGGCTCTATGCACTCGGCATCGAGATGACCGGCATCAAGCAGGGCCGCGCCACCGGCATCGTCGTGCTGCGCGGCGGCGTCATCATGGGCGGCGACAGCTTCTTCTACTACACCGGCTCCTATTCCTTCAGCCGCGGCAAGTGGCGCGGCGAGATGATCGTGCACCAGCACACCGAAGCGCCGGGCCTCAACCTCGTGTTCGGCGGCCGCGAGGTCAGTTGCGGATTCACCGGGACCTATTCCGACGGTGCGGCCGACATCGATGGCACCGCATTGGTCGGCAGCTACAGCGTTCCCTTTCGCGCGCAATTGACACTGAAGGTGCCGGCGTAAGGCGCAGGCAGAAGCCGGCGTCGTGGCGGGAACCGGGTTCCATGCACTCGCGGGGATAGAGTTCGGTCCAGCCGACCTTGACGGGATGGCGAAAGCGGGCTCGGATGCGGTCTCATCACAATTTGTCCGTTGCAAATGGCTCCTCCACCAACGTCCGAAGCGCCCGCCGACGCCGCGCTGACGGCCCGACTTCGTCACGATCTGGAAAAACTTGCCCTGGAGCGCGACGCCGCGTTCCTCGCGCTGAAGGAACGCGAGGCGGAGCTGGCGCGGATCCAGCGCATCGGCAAGGTCGGCGGCGTTGAAGCCGATTTCCGCGACAGTGGCGTCAAGAACCGCAGGTCGCCCGAATATCTCGTCATCCATGGCCTGCCGCCCGAAGCCTGGAACGAAACCCAGGAGGACTGGGTCAACCGCATCCATCCCGACGATCGCGAGCAGGCGCTGAAGCATTTCCTCGATACACTGGCCGGCCCAAGCGGGGACTACGTCGCGCAATACCGCATCATCCGGCCGAACGACGGGCAGATGCGATGGATCAACGTCGTCGCCGAGATTGAGCGCGATGCGGACGGCCGCGCACTGCGACTTGTCGGCGCCCATATCGATGTCACCGACCGCATGCTGGCGCAGGAGACCCTGCGCGAGAGCGAGGAGCGCTTCCGCCTGATTGCCAACAGCGCGCCGGTACCGATGTGGGTCACAAAACTCGACCGCACGCGCTCCTTCGCCAACCAGGCCTATCTCGATTTCCTCGGCCTGCCGTTCGAGCAAGCCATCGTCTATGACTGGCGCAAGGCGCTGCACCCGGACGACCTGCCGCGCATCCTGCAGGAGCAGATCGCCGGCGAGTCCTCGCTGAAACCGTTCGTGCTGGAGGCCCGCTACAGGCGCGCCGACGGCGAATGGCGCTGGCTGCGTTCGGAATCGCAGCCGCGATGGGATCCGACCGGCGTGCATATCGGCTTCATCGGCATCGCCCACGACATCACTGCGGCCAAGCATGCCGAGATTGAACTCAGGCGGATGAACGAGATTCTCGAGCAGCGTATCGCGCAGCGCACCGCCCAGCTCGAATCCAGCGAAGCGCAGATGCGCGCGATCTTCGAGACCAGCCATCAGTATCAGGTGCTGCTCGACGAGACCGGCAAGGTGCTCTACGCAAACGCCACGGCGCTGGAGGGAATCGACGCCGATATTTCCGACGTCATCGCACAGCCGTTCTGGGACACCGCGTGGTTTGACGCCACGGAGGGGATGGGAGAAGCAGTCCGCAGCGCCTTTGCAACCGTCATGGGCGGCCAGGAGGTCAGGACCGAGATGATGCTGCATCTGCCGGTCGGCGACCGCTATTTCGATTTCGCCATGCGGCCGCTGCGCGACCAGCACGGCACCATCATCGGCGCGGTGCCGGAGGCGATCGACGTCACCGAGCGCCGCCTCAACGAGGAGGCCTTGCGCCAATCGCAGAAGATGGAGGCCGTCGGCCAGCTCACCGGCGGTGTGGCGCACGATTTCAACAATCTGCTGACCATCATCCGCTCAGCCACCGATTTTCTGCGCCGGCGCGAGCTGCCGGAAGAGCGCCGCCGCCGCTACATCGACGCCATCTCGAAGACGGTGGAGCGCGCCTCCAAGCTGACGGGGCAATTGCTGGCCTTTGCCCGCCGCCAGCCGCTGAAGCCGCAGACCTTCAATGTTGGAACTCAGGTCGAGGCGATCACGCAACTGATCCGCCCGCTGGTCGGCGGCCGCATTCGCATCGATGTCGCGATCGACGATCCGGATTACCATGCGGTAGCCGACATCGCGCAGTTCGAGACGGCGCTGATGAATCTGGCCGTCAACAGCCGCGATGCCATGAGTGGCGAAGGTCATATCGCGATCAGGGTTGCACAGGCGAGCGGCATCCCTCCCCTGCGCGAGCAGCACGGCCGCCCCGGCGACTTCGTCGCGATCTCGATGCAGGACACCGGCTGCGGCATTCCCACCGAGCATCTCGACAAGATTTTCGAGCCGTTCTTCACCACCAAGGAAGTCGGCAAGGGCACGGGGCTGGGGCTGAGCCAGGCGTTCGGCTTCGCGCGCCAATCCGGCGGCGACATTGGAGTGGCAAGCACGCTGGGCCATGGCGCGACCTTCACCTTCTATCTGCCGCGCGTGGCCGCGCCCGGCGCAACACCGGAGACGCACCTCGGCGCCGAGCCCGCCATACGAGGCCGCGGCTATTCCGTGCTCGTGGTGGAGGACAATGACGAGGTCGGCCGCTTCTCCACGGAACTGCTGGAAGACCTCGGCTACCGCGTGCAGCGCGTGGCGGATGCCGCCTCTGCGCTCGCGTTGCTGGAGACCGATGAATTTTCAGCGGACCTGGTCTTCTCCGACGTCATCATGCCCGGCATGAACGGCGTCGAGTTCGCCAACATCGTGCGCGAGCGCTATCCCGGCCTGCCGGTGATTCTGACCAGCGGCTACAGCGAGGTGCTGGCGGAGAATGCGCATGTCGGCTTCGAGCTGATCCAAAAACCGTATTCGGTGGAGTCGCTGTCGCGCGTGCTGCGCAAGGCGATCGTGCAACCGGAGCCCGGCTGACTTCGCGCCGCCTCGATCAATGTCCGATTTTGCCGCACTGCGGCGAAAGGCATTTCGTCTTGCCTTCGGCCGCGAACAGGTGCGACATTCCTTGCCGAGAAGTATCGCGTGGGGGGAATGCGTGCACCAGCCTGACAAGACCGGTATACAACCGGCGCCATTCGAGGGCATGACCTTGTTGCATGGCATGACCTTGCTCCGCGACCCGCTCCTCAACAAAGGCACTGCGTTTTCCGAGAGCGAGCGCGACCAGCTCGGGTTGCGCGGGCTGTTGCCGCCGTGCGTGCTGACGATGCAGGCGCAGGCCGATCGCGTGCTGACCAATCTGCGCAACCTGCCGACTGATCTCGAGAAGTATGTTGCGCTCAACGCCCTGCACGACCGCAATGAGGCGCTGTTCTTTCGCGTCGTGTGCGACAATATCGACGAGATCCAGCCGATCATCTATACGCCGACGGTCGGACTGGCCTGCCAGAAATACGGACTGATTTTCCAGCGCCCGCGCGGCATGTTCATTTCCGCCAGGGAGCGCGGAAAGATCGCCGAGGTACTGAAGAACTGGCCCTATCGGGCAAAACTGATCGTTGTCACGGATGGCGAGCGCATTCTGGGTCTTGGCGACCTCGGCGCCAACGGAATGGGCATTCCCGTGGGCAAGCTCTCGCTTTACTCCGCCTGCGCCGGCGTGCACCCCGAGCTGTGCCTGCCCGTCGTGCTGGATGTCGGCACCAACAACGAGGAATTGCTGCGCGATCCCTATTATCTCGGCCTGCGGCAGAAGCGCCTGAGCGGCGCGGCCTATGACGAATTCGTCGACGAATTCATGACGGCAGCGCGCGAAACGTTTCCGGGCGTGCTGATCCAGTTCGAGGATTTCGCCAATCACTCCGCCTTCCGTCTGCTGCACAAATATCGCGACGACGCCTGTGTCTTCAACGACGACATCCAGGGCACGGCTGCGGTGGCACTTGCCGGCCTGTTCTCGGCGCTGCGCGTCAACGGCGGCAAATTGAGCGACCAGCGGCTGCTGTTCCTCGGCGCCGGCGAAGCCGCTACCGGCATAGCCGACCTGGTGGTTTCTGCGATGATGGCCGAGGGCGCATGCGAAGCGGATGCGCTGCGGCGCAACTGGCTGGTGGACTCGCGCGGGCTGGTGGTACGCGGCCGCGACGGCCTTTCCCGCCACAAGCTCCGCTACGCCCATGATCACGCGGCTATCTCCGACTTTGCCACCGCGATCAAGACGCTGAAGCCGACGGCGATCATCGGTGTTGCCGCGGTGGGCGGCGCCTTCACGCCGGAGGTGCTTCGCACCATGGCCGAGCTCAACGTGCGGCCGATCGTGTTTGCGCTCTCCAATCCCACTTCCAAGGCGGAATGCTCTGCGGAAGATGCCTACCGCTACACCCAGGGCCGCGCGTTGTTCGCCTGCGGCAGCCCGTTTGATCCGGTGAAGCTGAACGGCAAGACCTTCGTGCCGCGCCAGGGCAACAACTCCTACATCTTCCCGGGTGTCGGCCTCGGCGCGATCGCATGCGGATCGCGGCTGGTGACGGACGAGATGTTCATGTCGGCCGCACATACGCTCGCCGACTGCGTCAATCCTGATGACCTCGACCAAGGTAGCCTATATCCGGCACTGCCGCGCATCCGCGAGGTCTCGGCACGCATCGCGACCGCAGTTGCCAACGTTGCCTATCAAAGCGGCCTCGCTGACGGCCCGCCGCCGAACGATCTGTCGGGCTTTATCGAAGGGCAGATGTACAATCCGTATTATTGAGGCGTGCGGCGTATCGCCGTCATTGCGAGGAGCCAACGGGTCGCAATGACGGAAAGAGAGACGCATTCGAATTTCAAACAGCGAACCGGGTAAGCGCTCTTGCGCCCCTTGCGCCGACGGCCGCGTGCGCCATTCAGTAGATCCGGGCCCAGCGGCTTCCCTTCTTGATCATCTTGTCGAGAAGGTCCATCAGCAAGTCCTGCTCGTCGCGCCGCAGGCAGGCGAGCATGTCGGCCTCGCGCGCCACGAAGCTCTGCAGGATGGACCTGTAGATCTTCTGGCCCGCCTCCGTGGTGCGCAGCACCTGGCGGCGGGCGTCGACGCTGTCGGCGTGGCGCACGATCAGCTTCTTGCGCTGCAACTGCTTGATGGCTGTCGAGATGCTGGTCTTCGGCCGGCCGGTGACCTGGCTGATCTTCTGCGCGTTCAGGCTCTGCTGCTGGTTCAGGCAGAACAGCACGACCCATTCCGGACGCGACATCCGGTATTGCCGTTCCATCTTCTTGATCAACGGGCCGACATAGAAATTGGCGACGTAATTCAACCGGTAGGCGACCGGAATCGGATTGTCCTTGAGGATCGCGGCCAGCACCAGATCATGCGCGATCCCGGCTTCGGGCTGCCACACCGTAAGCGGCGTGCGCTGGGCGCCGGCAGGACGCTCGACGGGCTTCTTCCTGGCTTGCGTTCTCAAGGCATCGGTCTTTCAAAAAAGGCGGCAATCCGGTCATACAATTCCTGTCGATTCCGTTCGACGCAGAGAAAGTGCGAGCCGGGCGTTATCACCTGATAGTCCTTTGAGGCCGCGGCAATCAGCCGTAGCAGGTCTCTCGAATCGCTATCGGTGGATGTCGTGTCGTCCGCCCCCCGGATGAGCAGCGTCGGCATGGAAATGCGCGCGGGGTCGTAGAGCGGCTTGCCGTTGAAGATCTGGATCAAATCGGCGAGCGCACCGGCGGGCGAGCGGAATGCCGGCGGCGAGCGCGTGCCGGTCAGCGGATCGAGTCCGGCAAGGGCATCGAATACCGCGTCCGGCAACTCGGGCGCGCGCAGCCGGTCCGGATCGTCCGATCCGATATCGGCGTCCCAGCGCCTGCGGATGTCGTCCCGCGAGATCAGGCGGTAGCACCCGATATCCGGGGCGATTCGCGTGCGGTCGCTGACATCGCCGATGCGTCCGAGCCACAACTCATTGCGCTCGCCGAACAGTGGCGCATAAAGCACGAGGCGCCGGACCTGCTGCGGGTGCCGACTGGCAAAGCTCGCGGCTACCACCGAGCCCCAGGAGAAGCCGACCAGATCGAGGCCCGCGCTGCCGGATCGTCCGCGAACGAAGTCCGCGGCTGCCGCGACATCGAGCACCGCATCGTCCAGCCGCGCGAAGGGCGGGTTGTCTCCAGCCGGCGCGGCCATCGCCGCACCGGCCAGGGAATGTCCGTACCCCCTGATATCGAGGGCGTAGACCTGCCGGCCGCGCCGCGAGAATTCCGACATCAGCGAATAGCCGGGCAGCCCGATGTCGAACAGCGCCGCACCGAGCGTCGCGCCGTGCACGAGCAGGACCGGCGGCCGCTTTGCAGCGACGCCGCTTGCCGGCTTTTCCAGGATTCCGAGCTGCACGCCGTCGCCATCGATGCGATGGATGCGCGTGGCGGCGACCGGTTCGTTGCTGGCAAGGCGCATGTTCTGTTGCGATCCCGAAAAAGGCATGGGGCGATTCGGCGTTCTACATCCCGAGATAGGCGCGGCGGGTATTTTCGTCCTTCAGCAGCGCAGGCCCGCTGCCGCCGAGCACGATCGATCCGTTTTCGAGAACCCAGGCCTGCGCCGAGATTGCCAACGCGTGCTTCACGTTCTGCTCGACCAGCACCACGGTCGTTCCCGCGGCATTGATATCCTTGACGATATCGAACAGCGTGGCGACGACCACGGGCGCCAGTCCCAGCGAGGGCTCATCGAGCATCAGGACCTTCGGCATGCTCATCAGCGCGCGGGCGATAGCGACCATTTGCTGCTCGCCGCCGGACAGCGTTGCGGCACGCTGCCCGCGCCGCTCGGCAAGCCGCGGAAACAACTCGAACATCCGACCCAGATTTTCCCCGCGGCGCGCGCGACAATGCGGCTGATAGCCGCCGAGCTCCAGATTTTCCAGAACGCTCAGCGACGGAAACAGCCTGCGGCCTTCCGGCACCATGACAAGGCCGCGCGCGACAATCTCGTGCGGCGGCAAGGAATGGACCGGCTCGCCCTCGAACAGAATCGCGCCTTCCACCGGGCGCAGCACGCCCGACAAAGCGCGCATGATGGTGGTCTTGCCCGCGCCGTTGGCGCCGACGATGGTGGCAATGCCGCCGGCCTCGACCGCGAGGTCGACGCCGCGCACGACTGGAACGCCGTCATAACCGGCAGAGAGCCCGCGAACTTCGAGGATAGCGGTCATAGCGCGAAATCCTCGCCGAGATAGGCGCGCACCACCTCGGGGTCGCGGACCACGGCGGCGGGCGCGCCCTCGCAGATGAGATCGCCGTGATGCAGTACATAGATCCGGTCGCACAAGTTCATGATGACAGGCATGACATGCTCGATGATCATGACGGTGATGCCGGAGCTGCGGATGTTGCGCACCGCATCGATCATCTCGTTGTGCTCGGAAGGCGTGAGCCCGGCCATCACCTCGTCGAGCAGGATGAGCTTCGGGTCGCACGCCATCACCTTGGCGACCTCCAGGCGCTTGCGGCCGGCAACCGGCAGGTCCGAGGCCAGCCGGTGCGCCCAGCCGGAGAACCGAACGGCCTCCAGCGCCTTCAACGCGGCTTCGCGCGCACGTGCGGGCGAAGCGTGCACGCTGAACGCACCGACCATGACGTTGTCGAGCACCGTCATTTCCGGAAACGGTTTTACGATCTGAAAGGTGCGGCTCATGCCCATGTGGCTGATCTTGTGCGGGCGCAGGCCGAGGATGTTCTGGCCCCTGAACGTCACCGTGCCGCGGTCGGGCCGGCGAAAGCCGGAGATTGCATTGAAGAACGTCGTCTTGCCGGCGCCGTTCGGGCCGATCAGGCCGACGATCTCGCCTTCATCGACGTGGCAGTCCACCGCGTTGACGGCGGTCAGCCCGCCGAAGGTGACGGTAACGCCGGATGCTTCGAGAAGCCGGTTCATTGGCCGAACCTCCTGCGCAGCCACGGGATCGCGCCGGCGGGCATGACGAGGCAGGTGAAAATCAGGATGAGGCCGTACAGCATCAGCGCGCCGCCGCCACCGCCACCCGCAGCGAGGAACTTGAAGTAGCCCGAGAGCTTGGCCTCGAGCGCAGCGTCCGAGGCGAACAGCTTGACGATCGCGGCGCCCGAGCCGCCGCCCGAGAACAGCACCCGCGTCGCTTCCGCCACCGGCGTGAGGATGAACGAGCCGACGACAGGTCCGAACACGGTGGCCGATCCGCCGACGATGGCGCGCAGGATGATTTCGACCGACATGCCGACGGCAAAGACGTCGTCGGGCACGATGTACTGCGTGTATTGCGCGTAGAGCGTCCCGCCTGCCCCGGTCAGCGCCGCGCTCAGCGTTGCCGCGATCAGCTTGTAGCGGCGGGTGTCGATGCCGATCGCTTCGGCAGCATCCTCATCCTGGCGGATGGCGTGAAGATAGTGACCGATGCGCGAACGCGACATCCACCAGATCAGCGCCGTAACCGCGGCAAGCATGGCCAGCGCAATGTAGTAGTAGGGCGTCTTGCCGGTGAACTGGAAGTGCCAGAAACTGTTTCCCTGCAGCGGAATCAGAATGCCCATTGAGCCGCCGGTGAACTTCAGATGCAGCGCGGTGAGCCGGATCAGCTCGGCAAAGGCGATGGTCGCCAGCGTGAAGAACGGCCCGGCCAGGCGATAGTGGAAGCTGACGAAGCCGATCGCAAGACCGAACAAGCCCGCCACCGCCATTCCGACGGGCATGCCGAGCCACGGCGAGAGGCCGAACTCGGTGTAGAGCAGCGTCGATGTGTAGGCGCCGAGGCCGAAGAAGGCCGCGTGCCCGAGCGAAAGCTGGCCGGCAAATCCGCCAAGGATGTTCCAGCTCTGCGCGAGATAGCCGAACAGGAAGATCAGGAGGAAGACGTTGAGTAGCGCCGATCCGCTCAGGCCACGCGGCATGATTCGCGCGACCGCATCGCTTCCGGCAAAGAGCGGAAGCGTCAGCAGGAACACGATCAGTGCCGCGAGGGCTGCGCGTTTCATCTCCAGTTCCTATGTCAGCTTGCCGCCGAACAGCCCCTGCGGCCGCAGCAGCAGGATCACCAGGAACACCGCAAACGTGGCAATCTGTTTCATCGAAGGCGATGGCATGAACAATTCGCCGAGGCTCTCGATCAATCCGATCACGAACCCTCCGATCAGCGCCCCGGGCAGGCTGCCGAGCCCGCCGAGCACGGCGACGACGAAGGCGGTCAGCGTGAAGGGCAGCCCGACTTGCGGGGCGATGTAGAAGAACGGCGTCATCAGCACGCCAGCAAGCCCGACGCAGGCGATGCCGAGGCCGAAGGCGACGTTGTACATGCGGTCGACATTCAGCCCGACCGCCATCGCGCCGAGCCGCTCCTCGGCGCAGGCGCGCAGCGCCTTGCCGACATCGGTCCCGCGCAGGAAGAAGAACAGCCCTGCGCTGGCGGCAACCGCTACGACGCTGGCGACGACGCGCACATAGCTGACGGACACACCGAAGATCGTGGCGGTGTTGCCGCCGTAGGAAACCCGCAGGCTCTGGAAATCGGGACTGAACAGGAACAGCGCGAGATTCTGCAGCAGCAGCGACAAGCCGACCGTCAAGAGGATCTGGATCGATTCCGGCGCCTGCAGCACCGGCCGGATCAGGAAGGACTGGATCGCCCAGCCCAGCGCGAAAAACACCGGCAGCGACAGCAGCGCCGAGACATAGGGGTCGATGCCGAACAGCACGGACAGGAGGAAGGCGAAATACATCCCCAGCATCAGGAAATCGCCATGGGCGAAATTGAGGATGCGCATGACGCCGAAGATGAGCGTCAGCCCGACCGCGACAAGCGCAAAGATGCCGCCGAGCAGCAGGCCGCTGACGATGGTTTGTCCAAGGACGATGGAATTCACGTGAGACTACTCGTTCTGCAGCCGAGCCGCGCGGCAGTGCCCGGCGCGCCGTCGGTAAGCGGCGCGCCGGATTCATGGATCGGCCTATTTCCAGGCCGGGACCGGAAAGACCGGCGCAGCAGCCGCGACTTCCGGAGGCCACACCGACACGAACTTGCCGTTCTGGACCTGAAGCATGACAAGCTGACCCTCCGGACTCTGCCCGGATTCCTCGAAGCGGATGCAATTATAGGGCAGGATATTGCTATCGCCGCAAATATTGGTCTTGGCCAGCGCCTCGCGCAGCTTGGCGCGATCCGCCGATCCCGCCCGTTCCAGCGCGTCGACCAGCACCATGGTGGACATGTAGGTCTCGGCGGCGTGGCCGTTCATCGGCACGCCGAACTTGGCCTGGAAACGGGCGGCGATTTCCGCAGCCCCCTTCTTCTTCAGGTCCGGATTCCATTCGCCGACCGTGAAGCTGTTTTCGGCAAGCTGCCCGAGATTGGTGATGTAGGCGGGATCGATGTGGCCGGCGGACGTCCCCATGATCGGGACGTTGACGCCGAGCTCCTTCATGGTCTTGGTGATCAGCACGGCGTCGGCGATGTAGGACACCAGCACGAGCGCGTCGGGTGCGATCTGCTTGATGCGCGAGATGGTCGGCGTCATGTCCGGGCTTTCGGCGGGATAGGCGATCTTCTCGACCACCTCCATGCCGAGCTCCTTGGCGGAGGCTTCCTGGCCCTTCGAGGTGGACTGCCCGAACAGCGTGTCTTCGTACATCAGGACCACGCGCTTGATCGGCTTGCCGGATTTCTCGCCGACCCATTTCATGAATTTCAGCTGGTCGCGCGCGTACCATGACGCCTTCGGCGCCACCTTGAACGTGTATTTGAAATTCCGGCCCTCGGTGATGGTATCGGCGATGGCGACCGGGTCGATGTAGGGGACCGCCGCCTTTTCGGCGACCTGCGTGCTCGGGAAGGTCACGTTGGACTGGTAGGCGCCGAGGATGGCGGAAACGTTCTGCGTGACCAGCTTCTCGGTTTCCTGGATGCCGACCTTCGGGTTGCCTTGCGTATCGCCGTCGATCATCACGAGCTTGGCGCCGCCGAGCGCCTTGATGCCACCGGCCGCATTGATCTCGTCGATCGCGAGCGCGTGACCGCGCCGGTTATTCTGCCCGATCGGCGCTACCGGTCCGGACAAGGGCAGCAGGATGCCGACCTTGACGTCATCCGCGGCCGAGGCTGGTCCCGACGGGTTCAGGGCAACGAGCGCCAGCGTCACAAGCGCGGTGCCGGCAAGTAGGGCTTGTCGAAGCATGATCCATTCCTCCCTGGGTACGGACGCGTTTATGATAGTACCGTCTCGTACTAATTAGTATTGTATAGGCCTTTATGCCGGGTGCGGTCAATCTGCGGCGAGACGGCGCACCGATCGGACAAGGCGGCTGTCATACCCGTCCCATGTTGCCGGACAAACCCAGGCTTTCGCGGTTCGATGCAGTGTCCTCAAGGACGCGCCATTCCATGACGCGATTGCCGCGCACCCTCGCCGTCCATAACGCAGGGCCGTCCAGACGCCGGTCGGAGCACGACGATCGGCCCGCCACGGCAACGAGCTCTTCTCTCGCTACGAACTGCGCAAAGTGATTGCGGTAATCCGGGAACGCGGCGAAGAAGCCCCGCCAGGCGCGCAGGCAGGCTTGCTTGCCGGAAACCTGGCTGTTGGCGGCATCGATGAAGACGTGATCCTCGGTCATGGCCCGCGAAAGACCTTCGATGTCTTGCGCGTTGATGAAATCATTGAAGCGCTGAACGACCGCTTTGGCTTGCTCGAAATCCATCCACAAAGGGTAGCACATCCCGATCCTGACCGACGCAGCGACTCGCCCGAAGTCAGGTGGCGGTTCTGGCGCCTGCTCCACCCCGACGCCCCGCCAGGAATGACCGTCGGGCGGCGACGGCGCCAGCCATGAAGTCGAGGAAGGCGCGCACGCGCCCGACCGTCCTGAGATCGGGATGTGTCAGAAGCCAAAGCTCGCTCGTCAGCTCGGGAATTGGCCTGGTGATCCTCACGACGCCACCGCGCGACTCACCGACGAAGCACGGCAGTACTGCGAGGCCGATGCCGGCCTCGACCGCATCGCGGGCGCCCACAAACGTGTTGGTGCGGTAACGGGCGCGTTCGAAGAGGCCCTGCCGCGACATCCACGGCGCGACGGCGACGTTGGAAAGGCTTTCGTCGGGCCCGATCCACTCGAAGGCCGCCAGATCCGAAGGCGCAGCCCGCGCCGCTGGATGGCGACGGGATGCATAGACGGCCCAGGCGACATCAGCGACCTTGCGGCCGACCAGGGTTTCGGGAGGGCGCGGCGCCGCCCTGATCGCGACATCGGCGTCGCGCCGCGTCAGGTTCGCCATCTCATTGGAAGCCACGACCTCGAGCTCGATGTCGGGAAACAGCTTGCGGAAGCGCGCGAGCATCGGCGTCAGCAACGCGAGCAGCAGTGTGTCCGTCGTGGCGACGCGTAGTCGGCCGCTCGGACGCAGATCGCGCCCCATGATGCGGCGCTCCACCGACACCACGCCGACCTCGACCTCCTCGGCCAGCGCCGAAAGCTCCTCGCCGGCTGCCGTTGGCGTATAGCCGGTCCGCGCGCGCGTGAACAGGCGCACGCCGAGCCGCGCCTCGATGGCGCCGAGACGGCGATAGACGGTCGCGTGGCTGAGATCGAGGGCGCGGGCCGCCGCGCTCAGCGAGCCACCACGCATGACAGCCCGCACGGTGCGCAGATCGTCCCAGGTCAGTTGTTCAGACATGCAAAGTCATCTTGCGTTTTGGGGCAGTTTCCTTTCGTGCATGCACACCCTAGCTCTACGGCCGATGGATGCAAGGCGCTGCCGAAAAAGGAACACGCTCATGACGACGCTCTACTTCTCCCCAGCCACCTGCTCGCTCGCGCCCCATATCGTGCTGCGCGAGGCCGGCCATCCGTTCACGCTCGAGAAAGTCGATCTGTCGGCCAAGACGGTGAACGGCGGCGCCGACTTCAATCGCGTCAATCCCAAGAGCTACGTGCCGGTGCTGCGCTTCGACGACGGCCAGGTCCTCACCGAGGGCGCGGTGATCATGCAGTACGTTGCCGACCAGCGGCCGGAGAGTCGTCTCGTGCCCAAGAACGGCACGCTCGACCGTTGCCGCCTGCAGGAATGGCTCAACTTCCTGGCGAGCGAGGTTCACAAGGCGTTCGGGCCGCTGTTCAACGCGCAGGCAGGCGAGGACTGGAAGGCCCATGCCGCGACACGGCTGTCGGCGCGCTTCGACTGGCTGTCGCGGCAACTGGAGAGCTCCACCTTCCTGATGGGCGACCAATTCACTGTTGCCGACGCCTATCTGTTCACGCTGCTGAACTGGACAACCTTCGACTTCGTGCCGCTCGACCTCGCCAAGTGGCCGGTACTCAAGAGCTACCATCAGCGCATCGCTGACCGTCCCAAGGTGCGCGAGGCGATGAAGGCCGAGGGCCTCGTCGGCTGACTGCCGCGGAGGAGCGCCGCCGCGTTGTGATCTCCTCCAGCAACGATCGGCGGCGCGCCTCGCGTCGGCGGAACGGAAAGCTTCAATCCTTGGTCAACACCCATGGCGCGCATCACGACAATTCGTCGGCCTGTATCCGACGTCCCCATCAAGATCCGACTCCGGCACACGCGCACGCTGAGAGCCCTGCACTGGTCGACGGCAGCCCTCATCGTCGTGCTGTTCGGGCTCGGCTGGACCATGGTGTCGCTCGCGCCTTCGCCCAAGAAGATTGAGCTATACGCCGCGCACAAATGGCTGGGCGTGCTCGTCTTCACGCTTACCCTCCTGCGGCTGGCGTGGCGGCTGAGGCACCCTGGACCGGAGGCATCCGCCGACACGCCGCGCAGCCTTGTCGTCGCCGCGAAGGCGACACATGGCGCGCTCTATGGCCTTCTCATCGGCCTGCCGGTCGTCGGCTGGGCCCTGAGCGCGGCGGCGGGTTTTCCGGTGACGGCATTCGGGTTCTCGTGGTCGGGTCCGATCGCCCCGGGCGCCGCGCTCGCCGAAACTCTCAAGGCGCTCCACAAAATCGGCGGCTGGGCGCTGCTCCTCATCCTCGGTCTGCATGTCGCAGCCGCGTTGTGGCATCACCTCGTGCGGCGCGACGACGTGCTGCGCGCGATGCTTGCCGGTGGACGGGCATCCGTACGGGCTGAGACGGTTGCAATTCTGCTCGCCGCCGCAGCGCTCGGTGTCCCGGCGCTGGCGCCGCCGGCGAGCGCGGCCGCCGATCCGTGGCGCGTCGATGCAGCCCGCAGCGAACTGACCTTCACGGCGGCCGTCATGAGTGCTCCGCTCAATGGCCGCTTCGAACGGTGGAGTGCGTCCATCGTCTTTGATCCGCGCGCCCCGCAAGACGCGCGGTTGCGGGTCGAGATCGACATGGCAAGCGTCGCAACCGCCAACATCGATGTGAATCGACAGCTTCCACTGGACGACTGGTTCGCGGCAGGACGTTTTTCGACCGCGCTGTTCGAGAGCACCAGTTTCGAGCCGGTCGGCGAAGGCCGCTATCGCGTCCCCGGGATGCTCACCATGCGCGGCATCACGATGCCGCTCGCCCTGTCCGTCGAGATCGCGATCGACGAGACGCACCCGGAGGGACCGCGCGCCACAGCCAGGGGAACGGCCAGCATTGCGCGCGGCGCCTTCGGCGTCGGCCAGGGCGCATGGGCGCGGGCAAATCCGGTGAGCAACGAAGTTGCGATCGCATTCAGCATCGTCGCGAGCAGCGCTCGCCGGGGGAGGCAAGAGTTCATTCACCAGGAAGGAGAGAGAAGATGAAGTCGAAAATGTTACTGATCAAAGCGCTGTTGATGGGTGCGATCCTGCTCGGCGGAGTGGGCGCCTCAGCCGAGCCACTCAAGTTCCAGATCGATCGAAGCCACGCCAATTTCGGTTTCGACGTCCATCACTTCGGCTACTCGCGCACCGTCGGGCGCTTCAACGATTTCGCGGGGAATCTGCTGATCGACGAGGCGCAGCCGGCCAAGAGTACCATCGAGGTGACCGTCAAGACGACCAGCATCGACACCAACCACAAGATGCGGGACGATCACCTGCGCAGTGCCGACTTCTTCAACGTCGAGAAGTACCCGACGATGACGTTCAAGAGCGTTGGCATCACCATGATGGACGAGAAGCGCGGCAAGGTGGCGGGGGATTTCACGATGCTCGGCGTCACCAAGCCGGTCACGCTCGACTTCATTCTGACCCGCGACCTGCCGAATCCCAACCCCGTCAATCTGAGCATCCGGACGCTCGGCTTCCAGGCCGAGGGCAAGATCAAGCGATCCGACTACGGGATGACGCTGTACGTCGGCGACCCCATCGGCGATGAGGTCAACGTCAGTCTCTACTTCGACGCCATCCGTTGCGTCGGCGCGGCCGCCAAGGCGCCGGGCTGTCTGTACTAGACGCCAACCAGGACGGCGGGACACAAATCCCGCCGCCCTGCACGTCTCACGGATTCCAGCCGCCGCTGCCATAGGGGCGCGTGATGATCTCGAGCAGGTGGCCGTTGGGATCCTCGAAATAGAGACCACGTCCGCCATCGTGATCGTTGGTCTCGCCCTGCTTGCGCTGGGCGGGATCGGCCCAGTACGGCAGTTTTCGTTCGCGAATGCGACCGAAGATGGCGTCGAACTCGGCGTCGCCGACCAGGAAGGCGTAGTGCTGGCGCGTGATCTCGCTGTCGGTGTTCATGTAGTCGAGATTGGCGTCGTTGGCGGTGGTGACCATGTAGAACGGTCCCCAGCGCCGCGGCGCCGGCAATCCCAGCATTTCCGCGAGGAAACCGGCCGACGCCTTGCTGTCGCGCGCCGACAAGATGGTGTGATTGAAGTCGATGGCCATATCGGAAACCTCCTGCATCAAGCAATAAGTCCGTTGTGGGAGCACGGTTCCTGCCCGGCGGATTCAACGCGCAGCCTCTAAGCCCGCAAGCACCGCCGTCAGATTGGTCCCGAGAATTTCCGACAGATATCCGCCTTCCTGCACGAGCACCGTCGGCAGCCCGCTTCGTTATCTTACCCAGCTCCTTGTTTGATCATGATCTTTTCGAAAGACCAAACCTCCGGAGCATGCTCTGGTACGCCTTGCTTGCCCCGTTTGCGCTTTCGTTCTGAACGAAGCCGGTCAGTCTTGCCAAGGCCCCGCCAGCGATCAACAATGTCGGCTTGCCGGCATTGGGGGCGCGGTTCGGCATATGCTCGGCGCCTCCAAAAAGAACCGGATCGAAAGTTCACGCTGAGGAGCTCACGCCAAGCCCATAAATTCCACCCCGCAGACCGCCTCTGGACATTGCAATGAGCAGCATCTCGTCTCTGTCAAAACCATTGCCGCCGCCGGCCTACCTGGCGGTCATCCGCGTCATCGACAGGTTCACGACATGGACCGGCTATGTGTTTGTACTCTTCATCATTCCCCTGGTGCTCGCCAACGTCTACGAGGTTTTCGCCCGCTACTTCCTCAAGAGCCCCACGGTCTGGGCGCTCGATGTGACGACCATGTCGTATGCGGCACTGTTCATGCTGGGATCGGCGCTGGCGCTTCTCAAGGGCGCTCACGTGCGTACCGACATGCTGTGGGAAGGTTTTTCGGACCGAACCAAAGGCATGATCGACAGCCTCGCATTCATTCTGTTCTTCCTGCCGACGATGGCCGTGCTGTTCTACATCTCGATCGATGATTTCCTTTACTCGATCTCGATCGACGAGCGCTCGAGCTCGGGTGCCTGGACGCCGATATTGTGGCCGCTGCGCGGGGTCATTCCGCTCACCGCCTTCATGTTGGCCCTGCAGGGCATCTCGGAGCTCATGAAGAGCCTGTGGGCGTGGCGCACCGGCGAGTTCCTGACCCGGCACGAGAAGATCGAGGTCTGACATGAGCCATTCGGAGCTTCTCGGCCTCATCATGCTGGTCGGCATGGTCGCCGTCATCTTCATCGGATTCCCGATCTCCTTCACGCTGCTGTTTCTCGCCATCGTCTTCGGCGGCTTTGGCCTCGGCTGGGAGCAGACCTTCAACCTGAGCTACCTGCAGATCTGGGGCACGATGAAGGACGAGATCTTTCCGGCCGTGCCGCTGTTCATCTTCATGGGGTACATGACCGAGCAGGCCGGGCTGATGGAGCGCCTGTTCGGCGCGATGCGTAGCCTGCTCGCACCGGTGCGCGGCTCGCTCTATCTGGCGGTGATCCTGACGGCGACGATCTTCGCCATGGCGACGGGCATCGTCGGCGCGGCCGTCACGGTGCTCGGCATCATGGCAGCCCCAATGATGATCAAGACTGGCTACGACGCCCGGCTGTCCTCGGGGGCCATCGCTGCCGGCGGCACGCTCGGAATTCTCATTCCGCCCAGCGTCATGCTGGTGGTGATGGGCCCAGTGATGGGCGTCCCCGTCAACCTGCTCTACTCGGCGGCATTCGGTCCGGGCTTCCTGCTCGCCGGCTGCTACATCGCCTACACGCTTGGCCGAAGCTTCCTCAATCCCAAGCTCGGCCCGGCGATGACGATGGAGGAGCGCGAAACCGCCTACAAGGAGATGACCACCGAGAGAGTGGGCATGCCGGTACTGATCCTGGCGCTTCTCTGTCTCATGGCGATCGTCTATCTGCTCGTCTACCTGCTTCTCGGCGCTTCGGGCGCTCCCTCGCTCGCGGTGACGATCGGCGGGATCAGTGTCTCGATTGTGGCGCTGGTGCCGGCGCTGCTGGCGGCGGGGGCCTATGTCCGCAACGCCTATTTCCGAGCTGTCGTGCTGGGCATCGCACCGCTCAGCGCGCTTATCGGCTTTACGCTCGGCACCATCGTCGGCGGCTTGGCAACGCCGACCGAGGCCGCCTCCTGCGGGGCGTTCGGCGCCACCATCCTGGCGCTCGTCTACCGCCGGCTCAGCGTGCAGTCGCTCACCAATGCGGGCATCGGCACGATGGTGACCTCCGCCATGGTGCTGTTCCTGGCAGTGGCCTCAACCGTGTTCGGCGCCGTCTTCACCAAGCTCGGCTCGGCCAATCTGATCACCAGCTACCTGCTCGCCGTTCCCTTGAGCGACTGGTGGAAGCTCGCCCTCATCATGGCGATCTTCTTCGTGCTCGGATGGCCATTCGAATGGCCCGTGATCATCCTGGTGTTCCTGCCGATCGCCCTGCCGGTGGTGGAAAAGCTGCAGCTGGGCCTCGGCAAGCTCGATCTGCTGATCTGGTTCGGGACGCTCACCGCCGTCAACATGCAGACGGCTTATCTCAGTCCGCCCGTCGCCATGTCGGCCTACTATCTGCGCAACGTCGTGCCGAACTGGAGTCTCTCCACCATCTACAAGGGCATGGCCGACTACATGGTGATCCAGGTCTTCGTCCTCATCCTGCTGCTGGTGTGGCCGCAAATCGCGCTGTGGCTGCC